>Ga0194123_10000309_pt1 | contig 95114 bp, 96 predicted proteins | sample TA2MahsurfametaG_5_FD_155479 | JGI IMG/M metagenome (GOLD analysis project Ga0194123, IMG submission 155479) | Freshwater microbial communities from Lake Tanganyika, Tanzania - TA2015023 Mahale A surface | ecosystem: Environmental > Aquatic > Freshwater > Lake | place: Tanzania: Lake Tanganyika... | reverse complement strand
TCTTCACACCTAGTGACGGAATTTCCGTTAGACAAGTTCTACGTCTAACTACATGTGGACGATACTGGGATCGAACCAGTGACCCCTTCCATGTCAAGGAAGTGCGCTACCGCTGCGCTAATCGTCCGAAGGCGCAGATGCTACCCGCAAACTTCAGAGCAAGGAATTTATCTCCCGAAGTCATCCTCCACACGCTCAATATCGTCTTCTCCGAAATAGGTACCGGTTTGAACTTCCACAAAGAGCAATTCGTCTACCCCTGAGTTCGCTATTCGATGCAGAGCTCGGATCGGAATATCGACGGTGTCACCGGCTTCTAAATGTTTGATGGCGCCATCGAGGGTCACTTCAGCAGAACCTTTGACGATGAACCAATGCTCTGCTCGCTTCTCATGTCTTTGATAGGAGAGGCGCTTTCCAGGCAGAACGTGGATCGCCTTCACTTTATGACTGGAGGATTCTTGAAGGACTTCATAACGTCCCCACGGGCGTACTGAATCATCGCCATTGGTTTGACTATGGACCATCTTTATTCACATCCCATCACTATCCACAAAACCATAAGGCTTTGGAGGTGGAGACGGGATTTGAACCCGTGTAGCGGGATTTGCAGTCCCGAGCCTCGCCTCTCGGCCACTCCACCAAAATCAGTTGGCAAACATTGCGCTCACGTCGAGCAAAATGGAGCGGACGACGGGGATCGAACCCGCGACCTGAACCTTGGCAAGGTTCCGCGCTACCAGCTGCGCTACGTCCGCAAAAACTCCAACGAGTCGAAGTCACCAACGACTAGCCAGAGTGGGGCGAAGGCTATCGCAACCATTTGAAAGGCTCAAAAGCGCTACAAGAGAGAGCATTCTCGCTAGCGTTGCGATATGGCTGATGCCCTTTTCTGGATGGATGGATATAAGGCAAGTGATGCCGTCGAGTCTTTTGACTCACTTCAACCTCTATCTCACCCACTCAATGACACTGACTTCTGGGCGGTTGTAGGCAGTTATGAAGGAGAGTGGCAGGTAGTTCGTTTCGCTCAGGTTGAATCGAGGGATCGCGTCGATATCGATTCGGATTCAGTGAACAACCAGAGTGCGAAGTGGGCAAGCACTCTCAGTCACGGGCAATATCGAAGCTACGTTGATGAGATTCGTCAGGAAATCAAGAATGGTTGGGTCTATCAGGTAAATGCATGCCGCCTTCTCGAAAGTGAAAGTGAAATAGATTTGAGATCTCTCTTTCAGCGAATTCAATCTCATCATCCTGCCCCGGCTGCGGCCTACTTCAAGAGTGAGAATTGGGAAGTGGCAAGTGCTTCTCCTGAGACTTTCTTTCGAGTTGATTCAAGTGCCCAAAGTCGAAAAATCACAGCGAGCCCGATTAAGGGAACTTCGCGAGACGGGAAATTCCTAGAGAAGGACAGAGCCGAAAATGTGATGATTGTCGACCTGATGCGAAACGACATCTCTCCGCTCTGCGAGATAGGAAGCGTTGAAGTCCCCCGTCTTCTTGGCGTTGAAGAACATCCTGGTCTCTTTCATTTAGTCTCTGATGTCCAGGGCACGTTGAAAGAGTCAGTTAGTTACGCCGATTTGTTGACCCGCCTTTGCCCGGCCGGATCAATTACAGGTGCGCCAAAGAGTTCGGCAAGGGAGGTGATCTCTCGGTTCGAACCGTATCGGGGTATCTACTGTGGAACCGTGGGATGGATCTATGGTGGTAGGGCACACTTCTCGGTTGCGATTAGAACTTTCTTCAAGGATCTCCGTAGATCACCGAGTAAGACTCGTTTCGGTACGGGCGCGGGAATCACATGGGGAAGTGATGCCGAAAGCGAGTGGAGTGAGACCGAATTAAAGGCAGAGCGATTGATGAAAATTGCTTCTGGACTCTTATGAGTACTGATTTTCTCTGGCAAAACGGTGAAGTGGTTCCTGCCTTTTCAATTTCGCCGTCGCGAGATCGAACATCTTCTGGCTTCTGGCTTGGCGATGGAGTCTTTGAAACCTTGTTGGTTGAGAATGGCTCGATCTTTGCTCTGAGGCGCCATCTAGAGAGATTGCATGATGCAGCCGGAAAAGTTGGTGTTACAACCGATTGGCTCGATGCGGCCATTGATTGGGGGCTCGACTTGGCTGTGAAGTCGTTATCGGGCAGAACTGGTCAGATTCGGATTTCTCTCCTCTCATCGGGCGATTGCTTGGTGATCGGACGTGTACATGAAATCCCCGAGAACCCCCTGACGCTTTTGCTTTATCCCTATCCAAAAAATCAAGATTCGATACTCGCCGGAGTGAAGACGCTCTCGTATGGTGAGAATGCCCATGCCCTTCGTTACGCGCGTGAGAGAGGGAGCGACGACGTGCTTTTCCTCAATCAACGAGGCGAAGTGAGTGAAAGTGCTCTGGCAAACCTCCTGCTCTTTGATGGGTCGAGGTGGTGGACACCTCCTTTAACTTCGGGAGCTCTTCCTGGCGTCACAAGAGAACTCCTGCTCTCTAACTTTGAAGTGAACGAGAGAGTAATTCTTAGGCGTGACCTTGGCGAGATGAAAGCGATCGCCCTCACCTCATCACTTCGCGATATTCAGGCAGTCAGCAAATTCGAAGAAGACTCCTATCTTGCTCTCAGTGAAGTTGATAGACTTCGTGCAGATTTCCAAAGATGGAGAAGGGAAAAGGTCGACCCGTGAATGTCGTGACGTGGATCAAGTCCACATCGGGCGGAAAACTTGCTTGGCGTCTTTTCATCGCATTTCTTGGTGGCATCATCACTTTCCTTGGATTGATATTCATGTTAACCCCGGGTCCCGGAATCCCAGTATTAGTGATTGGGCTCGCGATCTTGGCAACTGAATTCGCTTGGGCTAAACGCGCTGTCGCGAGGGCGAAAGAGGCCGCTACCTCGGCCGGGGAGCGAGCGCCCTTTCTCAAGATGAAGACTTTGATTCCGGTGGGTCTAGTGATTTCACTTTTCGCAGTTGGATATTGGGTGCATATCACCTTCAATCAAGGCTAGTCGCGACTAATCTTCCGCTCACGGCTAACTCTTCATAGATTCTTACTTTGCTAGCCTTACTTCATGTCCTCTCAGTTCACGGTGACCGTCGATGGTTCAAGCGTCACCGCCACTTCAGAGCAGAAGGCGCACCATCTCTTCGGTGAACGAACGAAGTCAGGAGCAAGCGCGGTCGTGGTCTGCCGCATCAATGGTGAACTCAAGGATCTATGGAGCGATATCAAATCAGGAGATGTTATAGAAGGTGTAACGATAGATTCACCCGAAGGCCTTAATGTCCTTCGCCACTCGACCGCCCACGTTCTCGCGCAAGCAGTCCAAAGTCTCAATAGTCAGACGCGCCTTGGAATTGGTCCGCCCATCAAAGATGGCTTCTATTACGACTTTGATCCTGAAAAACCTTTCACTCCAGAGGATCTGGCTGAACTTGAAAAGGTGATGAAGCGAATAATCAAAGATGGTCAGCGATTCAAGCGCCGTGTTGTCGAGGAGAGCTCGGCTCTCGCCGAACTCAAGGACGAGCCCTACAAATGTGAACTGATTGGTTTGAAATCCGGAGCGTCCGATACTGAGGGTGCAAGTGTCGAAGTCGGCGGCGGCGAATTGACGATCTATGACAATCTCGATCGTGAAGGCAAGGCAGTCTGGGGAGACCTTTGCCGGGGACCGCACCTTCCATCAACTAAATACATTCCAGCTTTCAAGTTGATGCGTTCGGCTGGTGCGTACTGGCGAGGATCAGAGAAGAACCCCATGTTGCAACGCATTTATGGGACGGCATGGCCAACCGCAGAGGCACTCGATGCATATTTGCAACTTCTGGCAGAGGCGGAGAAGAGAGATCACCGAAGGCTCGGCCAGGAACTTGATCTCTTTTCATTTCCGGAAGAAGTTGGAAGCGGTCTTGCGGTCTTTCATCCAAAAGGGGGAATCATCCGACTTGCGATGGAGGACTACTCACGAAAGCGTCACATTGAAGCGGGCTATGAATTCGTGTATTCACCACATTTGACGAAATCAACTCTCTTCGAGAAGTCAGGACATTTGCAGTGGTATGCCGATGGCATGTATCCACCCATGATTCTCGATGAAGAACGCCATGAAGATGGAACAATCAAACGTGTCGGTCAGCAGTACTACATGAAACCGATGAACTGCCCATTCCATAATCTGGTCTTTCAATCACGTGGTCGCTCCTATCGCGAGCTGCCGCTCAGACTTTTCGAGTTTGGCACTGTCTATCGATATGAGAAGTCGGGAGTGATTCACGGGATCACCCGTGCACGAGGATTCACGCAAGATGACGCCCATATCTACTGCACGGCAGAGCAGATGCCGGGGGAATTGGATGGCCTCTTAACTTTCGTGCTTAACCTGCTTCGTGATTATGGGCTCTCTGATTTCTACCTTGAACTCTCTACTCGCAATCCAGAGAAATCAATCGGAAGCGATGCAGATTGGGATACCGCTACTAAGGCTCTCGAAGTCGCGGCCAAAGCGCAGGATCTTGAGCTCGTCATGGACAAAGGCGGAGCAGCGTTTTACGGCCCGAAGATCTCTGTCCAAGCAAAAGATGCAATCGGTAGAACTTGGCAGATGTCGACGATTCAAGTCGATTTCCAACTCCCGCAACGATTTGAGCTTGAATATCAGGCGAGTGATGGTTCGCGACAGCGTCCGGTGATGATCCATCGGGCTCTCTTCGGATCCATCGAAAGATTCTTCGGTGTTCTTACAGAACATTACGCCGGAGCATTTCCGCCCTGGCTTGCCCCAGTTCAGGTGCGAGCGATTCCTGTTGCTGAAGCATTTACCGCTTATCTCGATGAGATTGTCGCTCGAATGAAGAAACTCGGAATTCGCGCCGAGGTAGATGAGTCAGATGATCGCATGCAGAAGAAGATCAGGAATGCTCAAGCGGAGAAGATCCCGTTCATGATGATTGCGGGCGAGGCGGACCAGAGCGCTGGTGCAGTCTCTTTCCGTTATCGCAATGGTGAGCAGAAGAATGCAATCCCTGTGGAACAAGCAATTGCAGAGATTCTTGAATCTATCTCCTCTCGTGCGCAAGTGTGAAAGTAGTCCATCATCGTGAATGACTCGAACCAGGAGATAGCAGCGGTAGGAATTCCGGATCGATGGCAGAGGCTTTGGGCCCCACACCGAATGGCATATCTGAAAGGCGAGAATCGTCCGCTCTCGGGAAATGAAGTGACTTGTCCTTTCTGCGAGATACCCGAGAAAAGTGATGAAGAAGGTTTAGTCGTAGCGAGAGCCGAGTACAACTATGTCGTGCTCAACCTCTATCCCTATAACCCGGGCCATCTCTTGATCTGCTCGTATCGTCATGTCGCAGATCTTCCTGATCTTGAGAAGGAAGAGCGGGATGAGATGTCAGAGTTGGCGGCCCATGCAATGAGAGTCTTGACCAAAGTCTCCAAACCTCAAGGGTTCAACCTTGGAATGAATCAAGGCGCAATCTCTGGTGCAGGAGTTGCTGGACATATCCATCAACACGTTATCCCGCGCTGGAGCGGAGATGCCAACTTCATGCCGTTGATCGGCCAGACGAAGGTCTTGCCACGATTACTTGATGATGTCAGATCTGAGCTTGCTGCAGCTTGGTAAGTAAGTGAGCTGTTTCGACCAATCCAATTCCTCGCTCAGGGATAAATGGAAGCGCCACGACGGTGAGTCCTGAGATGAAATCACTTTCTGAGTAACCACTCTCTTCATATTCAGTTCTGAATTCTTGGGTCAGGTTCATCAGGTCGCTTTCTGGTTCAATCTCGTTTGGATTTGCACCTGAATAGTCGATTACTTTCTTTCGAGCAAGATCGAATAATCCGGATGGCGTTCCATCGTCGCCATGAAGGACAAGAAAGGGTGTGATTGCGGGTTCTAGGACTCGATTGACCAACATGATGACATCATCGAAATCCCATTGATCAGAGCCTTTTGAATCGAGCAGGAGCGATGCCACCAGAATCAACGTTGGAAGTTGCAGCTCACGGATCTGCTGGAAAGTAGAGATCTCTTCATTTGAAATGCCCCGATCTGCTTCAATCAGAAAGATCGCAAGATCGACTTCACCAAAGAGTTCTGGACGGGATTTATCGATTATGGTGCCGATGGCATCCATACTCTGAAGCGAGTGGCGATACCTCGAATTCTCTGGAGCGAAGAGTGCGACAGAGATTAAGGCTCGATTTGATGGTCTCTCCACGCACAAACCTTATTGGTGTGAAGAAGTAGAATCGGGACATGTTGCGCGTGCCACTCAAAGACGGCGTGACACGTCTGATTACGCCACTTGCGCGCTTTCTTCTCCGCGCGGGAATCTCACCTAATGCGATGACTGTCGCAGGCGCAATTGGCACCTGGCTCAGCGCTCTCTACTTCTTCCCTCGAGGTTATTTCTTCGTCGGCACCCTCGTAGTCACGATCTTCCTTCTGAGCGATCTCTTCGATGGCACGATGGCAAGACTTGATGGGAGTAAAGGGTCACGTTTTGGGGCGCTGCTTGATTCGACCTTGGATCGCATCAGTGACTCACTCATCATTTTCGCTTTGATCATCTGGGCGGAGTCGGCCAACTTCAACGCAGAGGAAAATTTCTTCGATTCCGGTCAAACCGTCGCACTTCTCTTGATTGCCTTGCTCTCGGGATTCCTTATCTCGTATGTAAGGGCGAAGGCAGAGGGTCTTGGAATTTCTTGTGACGTTGGGATCGCTGAGCGACCAGAGAGGCTGATTGTCCTTCTTGTTGGGACTGGGTTCTACGGACTGGGAGTGATGAGTGCGCTACCCGTAGCGCTACTACTTCTACTGTGCATCAACGTCATGACAGTCATCCAGCGAGTTGTAGTTGTCTACCGCGCCTCATGAGCTTTCTTATCTATAGCTTCGCGTGGCACCTGATTCGCCTGATGCCGGAGAAGAGCGCTTACCGTCTCGGTGATTGGATCGCACGCTATGCCATCTCTCGTGATGGCAGGCGAGTGAGAAGGCTTCGCGAGAATTTAAGTATTGTTATGGGCAATCCAACCGAGCGAGAGCTAGAGAGCATGTTAGAGAGTGCGATGCGCTCGAACTTGAGATATTGGATCGACACATTTCGATTTCCAAACTGGAGCCGAGATCGGATGCGAAGTACGGTGAAGGTTCATAACCGCGCTGTATTTGATGATTTGATGGGACAAGGCAACGGGCTGATCGTTGCTTTGCCGCATGCAGGGAATTGGGATCATGCTGGAGCATTCTTCTGTGCCGAAGGCTTTCCACTCGTAACAGTTGCAGAACATCTCAAACCAGAGCGGCTCTTTCGAAAATTCTTGGCTTATCGCGAAGCAATGGGAATGGAAGTCCTGGATCTCGATGGCAAAGTGACGGCGCAATTGGAGAAGCGACTTCGTGAAGGACGATTGATCGCCCTCGTTGCAGACCGTGATCTCTCTGCAGGCGGCGTGTTCGTTGATTTCTTCGGCAAGAAGGCAAAATTTCCCCCAGGACCAGCGAAACTTGCAATAACGACTGGCGCGTCACTGATTACGGCATATGTCTCCTATACCGAAGCGGGCATCCACGTGGATTTCAGCGAGCCCATTGCTACCTCGAATCGAAGTGGAGATATTGCGAAACAGGTAGAGGCAATCACTCAAGACATCGCCTGGAATTTTGAACGCGGTATTCGATCACTCCCGCAGGATTGGCATATGCTCCAACGAGTTTTCATTGACTCGAGTACAGAGCACCCTAAAGAGAACCAATCCTCGTGAGAAGGAAGTTACGGATTGGATTGGTATCCCCATATGGGTGGGATAGTCCCGGTGGAGTTCAAGTTCATATTCGTGATCTCTCAAAGTTCTTGATTGCCAATGGGCATGAAGTCTCGGTTCTTGCTCCCGTGGATGACGAGGACGGTATTGAGGAGGATTTCGTCGTCTCGGCCGGAAAACCAGTTGCGATTCCGTATAACGGGGCAGTGGCACGAGTCCTCTTCGGTCCGGTCGCAGCCTCGAGAGTCAGACAGTGGATCTCGCAGAGTGATTTCGATGTTCTTCACATCCATGAACCAGCAATTCCTAGCCTCGGGCTGCTTGCTTGTTCGATCGCTGAAGGTCCACTCGTTGGCACCTTTCATGTCGCGGCGCAAAAATTCAAAGTTGCCTTCGCCATAGTTCCGATTGTTGAGCCGATTGTGGAGCGGCTGCGAGCGCGAATAGCAGTGAGTGAGGTCGCCAGGGAGACTTTGAAGATTCATATTGAGACGGATGCCGTGGTCATTCCGAATGGAATCGGCTGGGATTCTTTCCAAGGTGCAAGGCCGAGATTGGAGTGGCAACTCGGAAAGACAATCGGCTTTATCGGAAGATTCGGTGAGAAGCGAAAAGGCTTATCGCTCTTAATTGATGCCCTGCCAAAGATTATCGAGAGTCACCCCGATCTCAAGGTGCTAATCGCCGGGCCAGGAGATCCCGAAGAGATCCTAAAACAAGTGGATCCTCGATTACGTACACGCCTTACATTTCTTGGACTTCTCTCCGAAGAGGAGAAGCGACAGTTCTTCAAGTCAATAGATCTTTATGTTGCGCCGAATATTGGCGGTGAGTCTTTCGGAATCATTTTGGCCGAAGCGATGGCGACGGGAGTTGCGATATTGGCAAGTGATCTCAGCGCATTTAAATATGTTCTCGAAGATGGCAAGTGGGGCGTGCACTTTGAGGCTTCGAACGCAGAAGATCTCGCAGTAAAGGCAAGCACGCTGCTATCTGATCCGGCGCGATTGGCAACGCTCGCATCGATGAGCAGCGAAGGTGCAAAGAGATTCGATTGGCCCGTTGTTGCGGAGAAGATCATGGATGTTTACGACCTAGTCTCTGGAGCGGGCGAAAAGGTTGTTCTCGCTTCTGGTAATCGTTCTTGGAACAAGTTGATCCGTGGGAGGGGTGAGTGAGATGGAGTGGGTGTTCGCTCTTCTATTTGCTCTGGTCTTCCTTTGGTATCTGACTTTCACTGCCTCTCGATTGGATCGACTTCATCATCGAGTCGAAACTTCTTGGGCATCCCTCGATGCGCTCCTACAACGTCGCGCGGCGATCGCTCTAGAAATAGCGTTCATTCCCTCACTTGATCCAGCAGCAGCGGTTGTTCTGACCCGCTCGGCATATCTAGCGCGAGAGGCGGAGATGGCAGAGCGATCGGAGGCCGAGGAATCTTTGACTAATGCCATCGCCTTGATAGGGGAGAGCGAAGATTTTCACAAGGAATACCCAGAGATAAGCGAAAGACTCGAGGTTGTGACTTCGAAGATACGTATTGCCATCGACCTCCATCGAGAGGCAGTGGCGACGACGAAACTTCAACGATCCCGCCCCGTAGTTCGATTTTTTAGGCTCGCTGGAAGGGCGCCCCTTCCAGTAGTTCACCCGTTCGAAGAAGTTCCGCTGTGAAGGCTGCAGAGACTCTTCGGCGATATTCATTCGCGACGTTGCTCATTCTTTTGCTCGCTCTCATCACAGGTTGCAGTGCAATCGATAACGCAGTGGAGAAAGTAGCCAGAGATGTCGAGCGAAATCTGCTCACTGGATTGCCCGGGGCAAATCGTCAGATTCTTGGAGTGAAGATCGATGACACTAATGCTGCGCAGCCACAAGTTGGAGTGGAGAGCGCCGATGTTGTGTACATTGAACAAGTAGAAGCTGGCTTGACTCGACTTCTTGCTCTCTATTCTTCGCAGTACCCGATTCGAATTGGCCCAGTGAGGTCCGCGCGAATCAGCGATATCGACATTCTTGCCGAATACGGAAGAGTCGGACTTATCTTCAGTGGAGCACAGAGTCGTCTCTATCCTTATTTAGATGCCGCCAATATCGCAAATCTTGGTGCACAGCGAAACCCGCCAACTGTCTATGTCAGGGATTCACTACGGAACGCTCCTACAAATATGTTCGTCTATCCCGACAAGTTGCTAGAAGTTGATGAGAATGCATCGTCGATAGATTTGGTGAGGAAACCTGGTTGGAGTTTCGGCGAGAATCCAGGAACCGGGATCGAAATCGAGAGCGCAGCGGTTCGTTGGCCAAATGCCACGTATCGCGTCGATTGGTCATCGGATGAAGATCGATGGTTGATTTCGTTCAATGGCAAGCCCAAGGTAAATCCCGATGGCTATCAACTAGGTTCGCCCAATTTCGTGATTCAGATTGTTCCAATAGTCCCATCGGAATTCGGCGATCGTTTTGGCGGCGTGACGCCTAAGTCTGAGGTCGTGGGTTCTGGAAAGGGTTTTCTTTTGCGTGATGGTTTCGCCATTGAGGTCTCATGGCGACGTGATTCGCCAGAAACACCGACTATCTGGCAACTCGTGGATGGTTCTCCGGCACCGTTCGAACCGGGCCAGATATGGATCGCTTTGACGGCAAACGAGCCCAGCTTCGGATATCCCGAGGCGACAGTGGGCGATAACCAGAAGTAGAATCCGCCTCTACCAAGCCCACGGTCGACCATCTATCGAATCGGGCGCACCCATCAAGGAGAAGAGATGTCCCAGGCGGATCGAGTTGTAGGTACAGCCCGTGTTAAGCGAGGCATGGCCGAGATGCTTAAAGGTGGCGTCATCATGGATGTCGTCGACGCACATCAGGCGAAGATCGCTGAAGATGCCGGCGCAGTTGCAGTTATGGCCTTGGAACGAGTGCCTGCGGATATCCGCGCACAAGGTGGCGTTGCGCGCATGTCGGATCCGAGCATGATTGAAGAGATCCAGAAGTCAGTGACAATCCCTGTGATGGCTAAGGCGAGAATTGGTCACTTTGTCGAAGCTCAGATCTTGCAAGCGATCGGTGTCGACTACATCGATGAATCAGAAGTTCTTACTCCCGCCGATTACACCCACCACATAGATAAATGGAACTTCACTATCCCCTTCGTCTGTGGAGCAACAAATCTGGGCGAAGCTTTGCGGCGTATCAATGAGGGAGCGGCGATGATTCGATCCAAGGGCGAAGCGGGCACCGGCGATGTCTCGAATGCGACAACCCATATGCGCGCTATTTCAGATGAGATTAGAAGGCTCTCTTCGATGCGCGAAGACGAGCTCTATGTCGCTGCAAAAGAACTTCAAGCCCCCTTTGACCTTGTGAAAGAGGTCGCGACCACTGGAAAACTTCCTGTCGTACTCTTCACAGCAGGAGGGATAGCAACTCCAGCCGACGCGGCGATGATGATGCAACTAGGCGCCGACGGAGTTTTCGTCGGTTCGGGGATCTTCAAATCCGGTAATCCAGCAAAGCGCGCCGAAGCAATTGTCCGTGCCACTACCTATTACAGCGACCCAAAGATCGTTGCAGAGACTTCGCGCGGTCTTGGCGAGGCAATGGTGGGGATCAATGTTGCTGACATTCCGGTTCCACATCGCCTTGCAGAACGCGGTTGGTAGTTAACTGGCGGTAGCGACTCGAGAAAGAGTCGAAAAAACTTGGGCCAGAAGATGTTAAGCAGGAGTCAATGAGTTCAATCGGAGTTCTCGCACTTCAAGGAGATGTCTCCGAACATCTGCGAGCTCTCGCAGAGTGTGGCGCTAGGGCCTTTGGGGTGAAAAACCGGGAAGACCTTGAAAAGTGCGATGGATTAGTCATACCGGGTGGCGAATCAACAACAATTTCAAAATTGGCGAGGACCTTCGAACTTTTCGAGCCAATCCGAAATAAAATCAAAGAGGGCCAACCTGTTTATGGCTCTTGTGCCGGAATGATTCTGATCGCCGATCGCGTCAATGATGCCATGGCTGGACAAGAGACCTTTGGTGGACTTGATGTGACAGTGAGGCGAAATGCCTTCGGCAGGCAAGTCGATTCATTCGAATCAGACCTCGAATTCAGTTCAGCCAAACCCTTCACTTTCCACGCAGTCTTTATTCGTGCGCCCTGGGTTGAAGAAGTGGGAAAGGACGTCTCGATTCTCGCATCAGTCGATGGTCATCCCGTAGCGGTGCGCCAAGGCAACCTTTTCGCAACCGCTTTTCATCCAGAGTTGACCTCAGATGGAAGAATTCATAAATACTTCTTGGAAGAGGTGGTGAAGGGCTAAATGTCAGGTCATTCCAAATGGGCTACGACGAAACATAAGAAAGCAATCCTTGATAAGCGTCGCGCCAAGATGTTCGCCAAACTGATCAAAGCGATTGAAGTTTCTGCACGCACTGGGGGAGCAGACCCTGCTGGAAATCCAACGCTCTACGACGCAATTCAAAAAGCTCGAAAGAGTTCGGTGCCCTCTGACAATATTGATCGTGCCCTTAAGCGCGGGGCAGGGCTTGAAACCGGTGGCGCGCAATACGAGACCATCATCTATGAAGGCTATGGTCCGCAAGGCGTGGCGATATTGATCGAGTGTTTAAGTGATAATCGAAATCGAGCGGCATCGGAAGTGAGAGTGGCAGTCACTAGAAATGGTGGGACTATGGCCGATCCCGGTTCTGTTTCCTATCTATTTCGTCGAAAAGGTGTCGTGATCATCAATAAAGAGGCGACAGGCTCAGCTTCGAAAAGTGTCACTGAAGATTCATTGATGGAAGTCGTTTTGGAGGCCGGAGCAGAAGAGATAAATGACTTAGGGAATTCATTTGAAATAGTGACAGAACCGAGTGATCTGGTGCAGGTGCGAGGGGCAATTGAGCAGGGAGGGTATGAGTATGAGTCAGCAGAACTCTCACTTCTACCAACTGTCACAGTTCCGCTTGATGGCGCCGGGGCAACCAAGGTCTTTTCGTTAATTGAGGCAATCGAAGAGCTAGATGACGTACAGAATGTCTATGCCAACTTCGATGTCTCAAACGAAGTTCTTGCAACGCTCGGCTAGCCTCACCTCGTGCGTGTCCTTGGCGTGGATCCTGGCCTCACCAGATGTGGCATCGGCGTCGTTGATCGTAATGGACAGAAACTGAGTCTGGTCGACTTGGGCGTCATTCGTACTCCCAAGGAGTCAGATCTCGCTGCGAGATTGCTTGAACTCGATGGTGAGCTAGCGCTCTGGATTAAGCGCGCCAAGCCTGATGTGATCGCGATTGAGCGAGTATTCTCACAACTCAATGTGAAGACCGCGATGGCAACAGGTCAAGCAGCAGGAGTTGCGATACTCCTTGCAGCAAAGAGCGGTTTGCCGATCGCGCTCCATACACCAAGTGAGGTCAAAGCTGCGGTGACTGGTTCTGGGCGAGCGGATAAGAAACAGGTTGCGACGATGGTGAAAAGAATTTTGGGGCTAGAAGAGATGCCCAGGCCCGTTGATACAACTGATGCCCTTGCGCTCGCGATCTGTCATCACTGGCGCGGCACTGGGAATGCGCGGATCGAAGCGGCGCTGAAACGGGCGAAGAGTCGATGATCTCCCGAATTCGAGGCATCCTGATCGAACGAGAACAGTTAGCCAATCATCTTCAGGTCACGATCGACGTGCACGGCATCGGTTATTCACTTCTGGTTCCGGTAAGTGATCTAACAGGTAACGCAATTGGTACAGAGGTGGACCTCTATGCCGATCTAGCTGTTCGAGAAGATTCGATGGTGCTTTACGGATTCACCTCCGCCGCAAGAAGATCTCTCTTTCGTTCACTGCAGACTGTGACCGGTGTTGGGCCAAAAGTAGCGCTCTCAATCATTTCGGCTACAGAGAGTGATCTGCTGATCACAGCGATTGTTGATGGAGATCATGCGTTCTTAGAGCGCCTGCCAGGAATCGGAAAAAAGGTTGCTTCACGAATCGTCCTTGAACTTCGAGAGAAGATGGATCTTCCATCCGGTGCTCGTAGCAAAGATTGGCGAAACGATCTCAAGCAAGGTTTGGTAAATCTGGGCTACGGCGAACGTGAAGCAGAGGGCGCGATTCGAGAGATCGGTGAACAGAGTGATCTCTCTTCTGCTTTGAAGGCCGCGCTCACTCATCTCACAGCGATTCGTCGATAGAGGATAAAAATGAATAGTGAAGAGAGCCACGAACGCTTAGTTCGGGCAGAGATTGGAAGCGATGAAGCGCAGATTGATCAGGCCCTTCGACCACAATCGCTCGCTGAATTTGTGGGACAAGATCGGGTCAAGGACCAACTTTCCACCTTGATTCAAGCCGCGGTCTCTCGAAGGAACCCTGCCGATCACATACTTCTTGCCGGGCCGCCAGGGCTAGGAAAGACGACTTTGGCAATGATCATCGCCAAAGAGATGGGTGCAAATATTCGAATTACCTCGGGTCCGGCAATTCATCATGCGGGAGATCTTGCCTCGATCCTCTCATCGCTCGCTGAGGGAGAACTTCTCTTTATCGATGAGATTCACCGTATTGCACGCCCCGCCGAGGAGATGCTTTACCTTGCGATGGAGGATTTTCGAGTAGATGTTGTCGTTGGAAAAGGTGCAGGTGCGACGGCGATACCACTTGAGATTCCGCGTTTCACCCTTGTTGGTGCGACTACTCGTTCGGGGCTCTTGACCAGTCCGCTTCGTGATCGATTTGGATTTACTGCGCACCTTGATTTCTATGATGATGAGTTCTTAGCCCGTATTATCAAACGAAGTGCGCAACTCCTTGAGATAACAATCGATGAAGATTCCATCAACGAAGTCGCCTCTCGATCTCGCGGCACACCCCGTATCGCAAACCGACTTTTGCGGCGTGTTCGTGATTTCTCACAGGTGCACCATGATGGGAGTGTTTCATTGCAGGAAGCGACAGCTGCTTTGACGATGTATGAAGTGGATGAGAGTGGTTTGGATCGACTTGATCGCGCGATATTGCAGACTTTGATCGACAACTTTGCCGGTGGACCAGTTGGACTAAGCACCCTTGCACTCTCGGTCGGGGAGGAGAGCGAGACGGTAGAAATCGTCTCTGAGCCATTCTTGATCCGACGAGGTTTGATAGCGAGAACTCCTCGAGGTCGCGTGGCGACCGCCGCGGGATGGCGCCATCTCGGAAAAACCCCGCCAGCAACTGCTGCGTCCCCGACACTATTCGACCAATAACGACCATTAACGACCAATAAGTGAACTAGACTCCCGCCCCATGTCCTTCGAGCGTTCTGGTTATACAAATCCGCGCTCAACCCTCCCACAGCCCCCTAAACCCTCCAATCCGATCCGGACTTTGAGCATCCTCTTCTTAGTGCTCCTCGCCTTTGGTGGCGTCGCTCTCGCGCAGGGTGCAACGAAAATCAATCTTGGTCTTGACCTCCGTGGTGGTACTTCGGTAACACTTCAGCCAAAGGTCCAACCAGGAGAAGAAGGAAGAGTTACTCCGGAATCAATCGACCAAGCGGTCAACATCATCCGCCAACGCGTTGATGGTGTCGGTGTTGCTGAGAGTGAAGTCTCTGCTCAAGGAACCGGCACGAATCGACAGATCGTCATCTCGGTGCCTGGCGAGACTGGTCGAAGGATCATCGACCTAGTTGGTCAAACTGCCGAACTTCGCTTTAGACAAGTGATCATTGAAACCACTGACGCAGCCGCAAAAGATCTTCTTGATGATGCATCTCTTCCCGCCGGGATAACACCTGAGATTGCCGAGCAGTTTCGAACCCTTGATTGCGCGTTAACTGCGGAGCGTGGCGGTGGGATTCTTGATGACCCCGCAGCAGTGATGGTTGCTTGCGATCGTGATGGATTTGTGAAATATCTCCTGGCACCCGCAGAAGTTCTTGGCACTGATGTCTCGGGCGCGCAGGCGGTCTACGACGCGACGACTGCACTTGGTTGGTATGTATCGCTTGATTTCTCCAGTGAAGGCGGAAAGAAATTTGCGGCGGTAACAAGTCAAGTGGTCAATAATCCTTCGCCACAGAATCAGTTGGCGATAGTCCTCGATGGTCTTGTTGTCTCTGCTCCTCGCATCAATGAGGCAATAACGGGTGGACAAGCACAGATCACTGGCGACTTCACCCAACTTGAAGCGCAAGATCTGGCTAACGTTTTGAAGTATGGATCATTACCACTTGCATTTGAACGAGGAGAGGTGCAGCAGATCTCCGCAACACTTGGTGCAGAACAGCTTGATGCCGGTCTTCTCGCCGGAATCGTCGGACTTCTTCTCGTGATCCTTTATTCGGTGCTCTATTACCGAGGACTTGGTCTTGTGGCAGTCGGATCTCTTGTCGTGGCTGCCTACATCAATATCTTCGCTTTCGCCCTCTTGAGCGAGTGGATTGGGTTCACCTTAACCCTCGCCGGAATCGCCGGAGCCATCGTCTCAATCGGCATTACCGCCGACTCCTTCGTTCTCTACTTTGAACGACTTAGAGATGAGGTCCGTGAAGGGAAATCAATCAAGACCGCTGTAGAAACTGCATGGATTCGAGCACGCCGTACCGTCATCGTCTCAGATGTCGTCTCTTTGATCGCTGCGGTACTTCTATATATCTTCGCAGTCGGTGGCGTCCGTGGATTCGCGTTCACCCTGGGACTAAGCACGCTCATTGATCTTCTTGTCATCTTCTTCTTCTCGAAGCCACTCGTTGTTTTACTCTCAAGACTTAAGTTCTTCCAGCGAGGCGCGACGCTGAGCGGAATGTCCCCGATGAGTCTTGGACTCAAACCCGCAGCGACCAAGGAGGTGAGCAATGGCCAAACGTCATGAAGTTGGTTCACTTGGTGGTCGCCTTTATCGCGGTGAAGTCTCGCTCGACATAGTCGGTCGACGAAGGCAGTGGTACACAGTTTCACTCGTTCTCTTCATTCTCTCCTGTAGCGCATTCTTCTTCAAAGGTCTCACTCTCGGCATCGAGTTCAAAGGTGGAACGGTCATCACCGTCTCATCCACCCAGGCCGATGCGACCAATGCTCGCCAGACATTGGAATCACTGCCTTTCATTAATGGCTTGATCGTCCAAGAACTTGGGAGCGACAAAGTTCGTATTCAAACCGATGCGCTCGAACCAAGTGAGTTGAATGAGGTGCAGGATCTTCTCGCATCACGCTACTCGATAGCACTGGAGACGATTGATGTACAAGCGATTGGTCCTTCATGGGGCGAAGAAATCACTCGAAAGGGAACGATAGGTCTTGTTGCATTCTTGGTTATTGTCGTTATCTACCTCGCGCTGACATTCGAACCAAAGATGGGCCTTGCTGCGCTTCTTGCGCTCTTTCACGATGTGTTTATCACGGTGGGTATCTACGCCTTGGTTGGCTTTGAAGTCTCGCCTGCGACTTTGATTGGATTCTTGACCATTCTCGCTTATTCGCTCTACGACACAGTTGTGGTCTTCGACAAGGTCCGTGAGAACACCAAGAACATCACTCAGGTGGCGCGGTTGACTTACTCGCAGGCAGCGAACTTGGCGGTCAACCAGACTTTGATCCGCTCCATCAATACCTCCATCATCGCGGTCCTCCCAGTGGCATCGCTCCTCTTTGTCGGTGCCGGATTGCTTGGTGCGGGCACGCTGAAAGATATAGCGCTCGTGCTCTTTGTCGGTCTGATCATCGGAACCTTCTCATCGATCTTCATTGCGACGCCATTTCTGGCCTCGCTACGTGAACGAGAGCCAGCAATGATCGCCCTGGCAAAGCGTGTGAATTCGCGAGGCGGTGGCGAGAGCGAGAGCGCGCCGGTTCAACGAGCACAACCAAAGCGCAAAAAGCGCAAATAAATTCCCAGCAGTAAAATCACGGCATGACTCTGATCGCGCCGGTCCGTGAGCGGCTTTCTGGCTCCTGGAAAAAGAGCGAGATCGAACTTCTAGAAAAAGCCTTCGAACGCGCAAGTTCGGCTCATCAGGGGCAAATGCGAAAATCTGGCGATCCCTACATCACCCACCCAGTTGCGGTCGCTGAGATCCTCGTTGAACTCGGTCTCGATGCCGCCACGATATGCGCCGCACTCCTTCATGACACCGTCGAAGATACCCAGTACTCACTAGCGAAAATGAGAGACGAATTCGGCGAGGAGATCGCTTCGTTAGTTGATGGTGTTACCAAGCTAGATCGACTCACCTATGGGCCGAGTGCAGAGGCCGAAACTGTTCGAAAGATGGTGGTAGCGATGTCGAGAGATATTCGCGTTCTTATCATCAAGCTTGCAGACCGACTACATAATGCACGAACTTGGCAATATGTCTCGCCAGAGAGTGCAACACGCAAAGCAAAAGAGACTCTTGAGATCTACGCCCCGCTTGCACATCGACTTGGTATCAACACGATTAAATGGGAGCTCGAAGACCTATCGTTCAAGACGCTAGAGCCGAAGAAGTATGAGGAGATTGATCGACTCATCGCTGAACGAAATCCAAGTCGGGATGAACTGACGCGCGACGTTGTTGCAATCGTCAGTGAAGATCTCAAGAAAGAGGGCATCAAGGCAGATGTCAGGGGTAGACAGAAGCATCATTACAGCGTCTACCAGAAGATGGTGGTTCGTGGTCGGGACTTCAACGACATCTACGACTTGGTGGGAATACGCGTTCTAGTAGATGATGTCCGTGATTGCTATGCAACTCTTGGTGCAATCCATGCTCGATGGAGTCCAGTCCCAGGTCGATTTAAGGATTACATAGCGATGCCGAAATTCAATCTCTATCAATCACTCCATACCACGGTGATCGGCCCGAATGGGAAAGCCGTGGAACTTCAGATTCGCACCACAGAGATGCACGCGCGAGCCGAGTTCGGTATCGCAGCGCATTGGAAATATAAGGGCGGCAAAAGTAAGAGCGCTCAGAGCGAGAGTGATGCAGAGATGCTCTGGCTCAAACAGCTCCACGAACTCCAGCAAGAGAATAAGGATGTTGGTGAATTCCTTGATGCGCTTCGGTATGACCTGCGTACCCCCGAAGTTTTCGTCTTCACACCAAAGGGCAGCGTCATCGCTTTGCCATTTGGCTCAACGCCAGTTGATTTTGCCTACGCAGTCCATACCGAAGTGGGAAACAAGTGCGTGGGGGCGAAAGTCAATGGCAAGTTAGTCTCCCTTGAGGTGCCCTTGAGTAATGGCGATACGGTCGAGGTTCTCACCAATAAGAGTCCGCAAGCTGCTCCTAGTCGAGATTGGCTTGCCTTCGCGAAATCGCAACGTGCGAGATCAAAGATAAAGGCATGGTTCACAAAAGAGCGGCGTGAAGAGGCAATCGAAGCAGGCAAGTCATCTCTTGCACGTCAAATGCGGAAGGCTGGACTTCCGATTCAGAAAATCCTCTCAGGTCAAGCACTTCTCGAGCTGGCACATGACCTTCGGTTCGAAGATATGGATTCGCTCTACTCAGCTATCGGTGATGGACACATCTCATCCGCCTCTGTTGTCGAGAAATTGATTGTTGCAATAGGCGTTGAGGAACCGTTCGAAGATGTCATCGATTCTGCGATTGTCACTCAGACGGCGATCGGGCAGTTAGAGCGGCGTAGCAATTCGGGTGTTCATGTTGAGGGCGTTGATGATCTCTTAGTGAAGTTGGCACGATGTTGCACTCCGGTTCCAGGCGATGAGATAACCGGTTTCATTACTCGGGGAAGCGGCGTTTCGGTTCATCGCAGTGACTGCATCAATCTGGAAGATTTGAGAAAGAATCAGAATGAACGTCTCGTCGATGTGCGATGGAATGCCGATGCTCGGTCGCTCTTCATGGTCAATATCCAGGTTGAGGCCCTTGATCGAAGCAGACTTCTCTCTGATGTGACAAAGGCGCTCTCCGACCAGCATGTCAGTATCCTCAACGCATCAGTCCATACGGCAAAAGACCGTACTGCATATTCGCGGTTTACCTTTGAGATGGCAGATGCTTCACATCTTGATGCAGTTCTGAGCGCTGTGCGTGCTGTCGATGGAGTTTACGACGTCTATCGCGTAACTAATAGCTAGAAGAGATTCCTTCCTAGGTCCCTTCTACACGAACTTAGTTTGCGAATTCGGCGAGGCCCTTTTGCGCCTCGGCAAGCCATCCTCGTCGCGCCTCAGCCGCCTCACGAAGCTCTGCTGCTCGCTTTGCATTACCTGCATTCTCAGCTTTCAGAGCCTGAGCGTCATAGTTCTCAATCGCTGCTTGCAACTGGGTCACAACATCATTAGCTCTTGCTTTGGCGGTGGGGTCACTCTTTCTAGCGTGGCTCTGCTCTACTTCCCGAATTGCCTCATTAACCTTCTTGATTCTCGACTCCATTGCATCGCGCTTCTTACGATCGGTCATGCCGATCTTTCGCCATTGGTCATCGAGATCGCGGAACTTCTTCCGTGCCGCTTGATGATCACTTACTGGAACGAGTGCTTCGTACTGAGCAAGCAAAGCCTCGCGTTTGCTTAAGTTCTCATCCATGGCGACACCACGCTTATCTAGATCTGCCTTCTTTGCCAAGAAGAACTCATCTTGCGCAGCCTTGAATCTGGCCCAAAGTTTTGTGTCATCGCTATGTTTTCCACGACCAGCGACTTTCCACTTCGCCATCAGTTCTTTGAACTTATTCGCTGTGGCCACCCAATCGCGTGAGTTACGGAGCGACTCAGCCTCAAGGACTATGGATTCCTTGGTCTGCTTTACCTCGCTCTGCTTTGAGATCAGCTGGGCAAAATGCTGACGTCGGCGCTTGTCGAAACGATTTCGTGAAGAAGAGAATCTCTTCCAGAGAGCAGCATCGGTCGCCTTGTCGAGGCGGGGAGCCTTCTTCCATTCATCGAGGAGTTCTTTTAATTTCTCACTCGAGGACTTCCAGGATTCTGAGTTAGCAAGGGCCTCAGCATCAACAACGATTCGTTCCTTCGCTGCCAGTGTCTCGGCGCGCTTGGAATCTTTCGCGGCTCGTTCTGCCGCCTTCTTCTCGGCGTAAGCGCCACGACCTGCTTCGATAAGCGAAGGGAGCTGCTCGAGCGAGACTCTTAGGGCAAGAAGATTTCCGACACCATTGAAATTCTCTAGTTGAGCGCGAAGTTTATTGACTGCCGTCACTGCCTCGTCAGGAACCATCGCGCCGCTCTTGATACGCGCGCCAAGGAGCGCGATTTCTGATGCAGCCATTTCGAACTTTCTTACAAAGTAGGCGAGCGCCTCTTCCGAGCTCTTGCCTGGGTAGGAACCAACTGCTCGCTCACCAGAATCCGTGATGACATAGACCGTGCCATCTTCACCGACTCGCCCGTATGCCGCAGGATCCCCGATAAGTGCTGATGCGGGTGATGCATTCTCTGACATGTGATCCTCCTGCGTTGCGCGTCAGATGATTCGGATCTTCGCTAGGGCGAACTTGTATCTGCGGTTCAGTGACCTGAACTTTCGAACGAGGGAGCCGATCCACCCCCGCTCGAGGGTTGGCAAAGGTACCCTGAGACCCGCCCTTCACTCAAGACCATGCTTGAAAACGCTGGTGGGGCAGATTGCGCGAGGTTTTCTTCTGTTCATCAAGCGGCTTGTCGCGCCTTACTTCAACACGAATTGTTGGGTTCTAGCCACCGGTGTGGGATCGGAGTGCTTCATCGTCGATCCTGGGATAGCCGAGCCGGATCTCGTTCCCGAGATTTCAACTGTCATACGGGAGTCGAAATTGAAACCAGTGGCCGTGCTGATTACCCATGGACATCTCGATCACACTTTCTCTCTCTTTCCATTGAGTCAATCTGAAGGCATCGCAACATGTTATGTCCATAGCGAAGATCGCGAACTACTTGCAAACCCTGAGATTGGCATGGGGCCACAAGGTCGCGCACTCCTAAAAGAGCTTGCACCCAATAAGAAATGGGCGGAACCCGATCGTGTTATTGAGTTAGTGGATGAAAGTAAATTTGAAGTTGCAGGAATGAGTCTTAAGGCGATTCATGCACCTGGTCATACCCGCGGATCAACGATGTTCATGGTCAATGGAGAAAATCTGCTATCGGGAGATGTTCTCTTCAAGGGCGCGATTGGTCGTTCGGATCTCCCAACAAGTGATCCAGAAGATATGACCAAGTCGTTGAAGGAGAAAGTTCTTACACTGGATGATTCGATTCATGTCTTGCCAGGTCATGGCGATGAGACCAGCATCGGCGCTGAACGCGCGAATAATCCATATTTGCAAGGACTTCTCTAGCAAAGGTTCGTTTTCGCGCGAGTATCTCCCGCATCCTCGTGAAGTAAGCCGATAGAATTCGGCCTTCAAATCGGAGGGCGAAAACAGGAAATGGCCAAGTCTTTCCAAGCACCGAAGGGTGTCAGCGAGTACTACCCTCCGCGTAGCGCGCTCTTCGAAAAGGTCCGTAATTCGCTAGTGAGACCAGCGCGACTTGCTGGATATCAATTGATTGAACTGCCGGTCTTTGAAGATACCGAGCTCTTCACTCGCGGGGTAGGGGACTCCACCGATGTAGTAACAAAAGAGATGTATACATTTGAAGATCGTGGTGGTCGCTCGATAACACTTCGCCCTGAAGGCACTGCAGGAGCAATGCGAGCCGTCATCGAACACGGTTTGGATCGCGGACAGTTACCGCTAAAAGTCTTCTATGTCGGACCATTCTTTCGTGCCGAGCGACCACAGGCAGGGCGTTTTCGACAGTTTTATCAGTTTGGTATTGAGGCTATCGGAGTCGATGATGCAGCCCTCGACGTTGAGGTGATTGCTATAGCGGACTCGGGTCTCAAATCACTTGGCCTCAGTGATTACACCTTGAAGATCACCTCCCTCGGTGACCGTGAGTCGCGAGCGAAACATAGAGAGGATCTGGTGAAGTTCATCGCCAAACTCAATCTTGATGAGGAGACAAAAGAGCGAGCATCCAAGAATCCGCTCCGACTCTTTGATGACAAGCGTGAGAGCATTTCAAGTGCGATGAAGGATGCCCCACTCCTATTGGATTATCTGACCATAGAAGCAAAGTCGAACTTCGAATCGGTTCAAGAGCAGTTGAAGACACTTCGAATCAAGTTTGTTATCGAGCCTCGAATGGTTCGTGGACTTGATTATTACACCAGAACCACTTTTGAATTCGAACATCACGCGCTTGGCGCGCAATCGGGTATTGGCGGTGGTGGTCGTTACGACGGTTTGATGAAAGAACTTGGTGGCGCAGAATTGAGTGGCATTGGCTTTGCAATGGGAATCGACAGAATTGCTTTGGCCTGCGAAGCAGAGAAGGTTGCGGGTTCATTTGACGATGGCCTTGATCTTTACATGATTGCCCTCTCGCCTGAATCCAAGAGTGCAGTCCTTGCCTTAGTTCATGGACTGCGTGAAGCGGGTGTTTGTAGCGACATCAACTTCGGTGATCGCGGTCTTAAGGGAGCGATGAAGGCAGCTGATCGCCTTGGAGCGAGATATGTCGCGGTAATTGGCGATGACGAACTTAACGCTGGGACAGTGAAGGTAAAAGAGATGAGCACCGGGCAAGAGAGCGCGGTTAGACTCGCGCACTCAGATCTCCTCACTGCTGTAACGGCGAGGAAGTAGAACCGATTGATGGAAAGTAGAGGGTGTCGCATTGCTTCGTTCAGCTGATGCAGGTTCGCTACGCGCTAGCGATATTGGGCGAAAGGTTCGCCTCGCGGGGTGGGTCGCCCGTCGCCGCGATCATGGTGGCGTTGCATTTATAGATCTGCGTGATGCGTCAGGTTCAGTCCAGGTAGTTATCAGCGACGAAAAAATCGCGGGTCAGCTTCGCGCCGAATGGTGTGTCTTGGTCGACGGCGAGATTTCGAAAAGGCCAGACGGTAATGAAAATAGGGAGATACCAACTGGTGAGATCGAGCTCCGTTGTGAGACTTTGACAGTATTGAGTGAAGCCGCTGCTCTCCCTTTCCCAGTTGATAGTGGTGAGACGATCAATGTCAGTGAAGAAGTCAGATTCAAGTACCGCTATCTCGATCTACGACGCGAAGGACCAGCGGCGAATCTTCGTCTGAGATCAAGGATCACCTCCTCGATACGTAAATCAATGGATGATCTGAAGTTCTTGGAAATTGAGACCCCTTACTTGACGCGATCGACGCCGGAGGGGGCGCGCGACTTCTTGGTGCCGGTTCGACTCCAACCCGGCTCTTGGTATGCATTGCCGCAATCGCCACAGCTCTTCAAGCAGTTGCTCATGGTGGCAGGGATGGAGCGGTACTACCAGATCGCGCGCTGTTTTCGAGATGAGGATTTTCGAGCTGATCGCCAGCCAGAATTCACCCAGTTGGATATCGAGATGTCTTTTGTGGATCAAGATGATGTGATCAAGGTGACGGAGAGGATTCTCAAGGATCTCTTTCGAAACGTCTTGGGTACTGAGATCACAACACCGATCCCGCATATGACATACCGTGAGGCGATGGATCGCTACGGTTCAGATAAGCCAGATCTCCGTTTTGGCCTGGAGATCAAAGAAGTAACTGATTTCTTCCGGGATACTCAATTCCGAGTATTTCAAGCACCTTACCTCGGTGCCGTTCTCATGCCAGGTGGTGCAAACACTCCGCGCCGTGAACTAGATGCATGGCAAGAGTGGGCAAAGTCGCGTGGTGCGAAGGGCCTTGCCTACATTCTCGTTGGTGAAGACGGATCACTCACTGGTCCAGTCGCAAAGAACCTTTCGACGCAGGAAACAGATGGAATCGCAAAAGAGGTAGGCGCTTCCCATGGCGATGCTATTTTCTTCGCCGCCGGAGAGCGAAGCGTTTCGCAAAATCTCTTGGGTGCTGTCCGACTAGAGATTGGTCGTCGCAAGGGCTTAATTGATGACTCTCAATGGAACCTCCTCTGGGTTGTAGATGCGCCGATGTTTGAGAAGACTGAGGATGGCGGCTGGACTGCAGTGCATCATCCTTTTACTGGACCAAAACCTGAGTTTGAGGGTTCTTTCGATACTGATCCAACGAATGCCTTGGCTTATGCCTATGACATCGTGCTCAATGGAAATGAGATTGGCGGCGGTTCTATCCGTATCCATCGACGAGATATTCAAGAACGTGTCTTCAAAACGATTGGCTTGAGCAAAGAGGAGGCACAATCGAAGTTCGGATTCCTTCTCGAAGCCTTTAACTATGGACCACCACCTCATGGCGGCATTGCTTTAGGGCTAGATCGTGTAGCTGCGCTCTTGGCGGGAGCAGAGTCCATTCGCGAAGTCATCGCATTCCCGAAGACAGCTAGTGGTGGCGACCCGCTCACTGGCGCTCCCACTCCCATCACGCCAGTGCAACGAAAAGAGAGTGGCGTTGATGCAACTCCAGATGACTCGAAACCCCAGCTGAGCAAGGAAGGGTAAACTCGGGCTATGTCTGCAGGTGGAATTGCAGGAATCATCGCTGCATCGTCTCTACTGGTGATCGCGTTCGCAATCGCTTATGCCGTCATCCGACTTGGTCGGGCTATTGATGAGGTCGGCGCTTCGGTCAAAGCGATCACAGCGGATACCACCCCGCTTCTTGAGGAAGCTACAACAACAGTTCGCTTGGTCAATGGTCCGCTTCAAAGCGTCAACAACATCACCAAGGCGGCTGAAGAATTGACCGCCAAAGTGGCTGGCGCTGCATCAGGTTTTGTCGACAAGAATGCTGTTGCTCTCAAACTCCTAGGGACTGTAGTTCAAGCGGCAACGAAGCGGCGTAAGGGCAGGGAAGAAGGTAAAGGAGCGCCAAAGAAGCGAGCCAAGTCCAAGAGTCGGGCTAATCGCAGCACTTATGACGAAGATGAGGAGTTCTAGAACGCTGTGAACTCCGCCGAAATAAGAAAGCGGTGGCTGGACTTCTTCGAGTCAGGTAATCGTCAAGGGCTCACTCATGCTGTCGTCCCGTCGGCATCATTGATCCTTAATGATCCCAATCTCCTCTTAGTCAATGCCGGAATGGTTCCATTCAAACCATATTTTCTTGGTGAACTGCCGCCTCCCTATCCTCGTGCGACATCGGTTCAGAAATGCGTTCGAACACTGGATATCGATGAAGTTGGCAAGACGACGAGACATGCTTCTTTCTTTCAAATGTGCGGCAACTTTTCTTTTGGTGACTATTTCAAAGAGGGTGCGATCTCTCTCGCATGGGAATTACTGACACGAAGTCAGAGTGATGGTGGATTTGGTTTCGATCCGGCACGACTTTGGGTGACTGTCTATCTTGATGATGACGAAGCGGCAGATATCTGGCACAGGGAAATAGGTGTGCCTAAGGATCGAATTCAGCGGCGAGGTATGGTCGATAACTTCTGGTCGATGGGTGTCCCAGGACCGTGCGGGCCTTGCTCTGAGATCTACTTCGATCGAGGACCGGAATATGGTCGCGATGGCGGACCAATCGCGGATGAGGATCGCTACCTTGAGATTTGGAATCTTGTCTTCATGCAAAATCTTCGTGGCGATGGTTCTGGGAAAGAGGGCTATCCAATACTTGGCGAGTTACCAGCAAAGAATATCGATACTGGGCTAGGACTAGAGCGGACTGCAGCCCTATTGCAAGGCGTCGACAACATCTACGAAATCGATACAACCAGCATCATCTTGAGGAAAGCATCTGAACTGACTGGCGTTAGCTATGGTGGGAATGAGCGAAGTGATGTCTCACTTCGAGTGATCGCGGATCATGCTCGAACCGCTGCCATGCTGATTGGTGATGGTGTAACCCCAGGAAATGAAGGTCGGGGATATGTTTTGCGAAGAATGATGCGCCGCGTCGTAAGAAACATGCGCATACTAGGAAGCGCAGAGCCGACTCTTGTGGAGTTGATCAAGTCATCAATTGAGGCAATGGCTCCGCAGTATCCAGAACTTCGAAGTGATCGAGAGCGAATTGAAGCGGTCACGGCGAATGAAGAGGGAACATTCCTAGAAACGCTACGTAGCGGTACCAGCATCTTTGATGTGGCCGCTGAATCAACTAAGAGCGCTGGATCAAAAACGTTGCCAGCCACCGATGTCTTCATGCTCCATGACACTTATGGTTTTCCCTTCGACCTCACCCTTGAAATGGCCGCCGAGAAAGGTCTTGCTGTCGATGAAGCTGGCTTCCGCCAACTGATGCGCGAGCAAAAGGAACGCGCCAAGGCCGATGCCAAATCTAAGAAGACTGGGCACACCGACCTCTCCGAGTATCGAAAGCTCCTCGAAAGTGGCAAAGGTAGCGAGTTCATTGGCTATCAAAGCACGAGCGGAGAAGCGAAAGTCCTAGCGATCATTAGCGATGGCAAGTCGGTAAAAGAGGGAAGCGGAATGGCCGAACTCGTCCTTGATCGAACGCCGTTCTATGCCGAAGGCGGCGGACAACTTGCCGACCACGGTGAGATTCTCCTCGATGATGGAAGTGTCTTTGAGGTCTTTGATGTTCAAACTCCAGTACCTGGCCTTTTCGTTCATCGTGGTGAGATTTCTTCCGGTGCGTTACGTGTCGGTGGTCGAGTCCATGCCGTCATCGATGGCGAGCGACGTTCTGCAATTTCAAGAGCGCACACTGCGACCCATATGGTTCATAAGGCATTTCGCGAAGTCTTGGGTGAAACGGCTACGCAAGCAGGATCAGAGAATGCACCAGGACGATTCCGTTTCGATTTTCCAAGTACTGGGCCAGTCTCTGCGATGACGATGCAAGAGGTGGAAGGTCGCGTCAACGATCTGCTTTTATCCAATCTTCCAGTTACTGCAGCCGAAATGAGCCAGGATGAAGCGAAGCGAATCGGCGCTATGGCGCTCTTTGGTGAGAAGTATGGCGAGATTGTCCGTGTGGTGAGTGTGGGTGAGTGGGCCAAGGAGCTCTGCGGCGGAACGCATGTCAAGGCTTCAGGAGAGTTGGGATTGATTAAGTTCCTCGGTGAGTCCTCCATTGGGTCTGGAGTTCGAAGAGTTGAAGCACTTGTGGGAATAGATGCCTATTCATTCTTAGCCAGAGAGAATCTTCTCTTAGGTCGGGTTATCGATATATTGAAAGTAACTCGAAGTGAGGAAGTTCCTCAACGGATTGAATCCCTCCTTGAGTCATTGAAGAGTGCAGAGAAAGAGTTGACTGAAGTTCGTGTGGCGAAGGCGTTAGATTCGCTGGCCAAGGTCCTAGAGAGCGCGCCCAAGATTGGTGAGACTACGCTTGTAGCGCACTCATTCGATCAATCTTTGACGGCAGATGAACTGCGACAGATATCTCTTGTCCTGCGGGCTAAACGGCCGAACTCCGTGATCGTTCTCTCCAGTATTCGAGAGGGGAAGGTTGTGCTGGTCTCTGCAGTGGATGATCTGGCGCGAAAAGCAGGAGCAAAAGCGGGTGCGCTCGTGAAATCAGGGTCCAATCTCCTTGCCGGCGGCGGTGGCGGAAAAGATGATTTTGCCCAAGGAGGCGGAACAGATCTCACCGCGCTTAAGAAGGCGTTTGTCGCGATAGAGAGCGAACTACGTTCTTCCCTCTTTAGTTAGTAAGAGTTCAGGACGGAGATCATGATTACGAAAGGTCGCCGGCTTGCTCTTGATTACGGGTTAGTTCGTATCGGCGTGGCAGTGAGTGATCCCGATGGCCAATTCGTTTTCCCAGTCACGACTCTCGATAGTTCGGATTGGGAGAGTGGCTTGAGTGATCTGATCGTTGAGTACAGTCCAGTGACGCTCTATATCGGATACCCCATTACCTTGACTGGCAATGTGGGGAGCGCTGCTAATCTCGCCAGAGATTTCGCCATTGAAGTGAGCGAGAAGTTTCACGGCCCGATACGTCTTATCGACGAAAGGCTTTCAACGAAAAGTGCTGCCATGCAATTGCGCGATGGTGGAAAGAGGGAAAGAGAAGCTCGTAAAGAGATTGATGCGGTAGCGGCTAGCGTTCTTCTCGAGCAGGCTTTGATGACCGAGAAGAACACAGGTCAGCTTGCGGGCAGTGAAATCTCATGATCGAACGCACTCCGCTTCGAAAGAGAAATGATTTCCTTCTCTTCATCGTAATCATTCTCGCCATGGGGTTGATTACCTTCACGCTCCGCGAGATTGCAAATCGACCAAGTGTGCTGCCCGATTTTCAGAGTGGGGTGAGTGAAGGTTCGATTACCTTGGTGATCGAATCCGGTGAAAGTGGATCTGAGATTGCGAAGAAATTGGAAGAGGCTGGCGTGATCAAATCGGCAGAGACCTTCTTTAGGCTTGCTGTGAGTGATCCCCGCTCTAGCCGAATTGCGCCTGGAACCTACCGAATAGATACGAAGATACCTGCATCAAAGGCCCTTGAGCAGTTGCTTGACCTCGATCGGATTATCGGATTGATCTCGGTTCGAGATGGTGCGCGTCTCGATGAAGTCGTTGCGATCCTTGAAGCGAATGGCTTCAAGGATGTTGCGAAAATCCTTACGAGTCGGAAACCCGCAAAACCCTTCACGCTGAAATCACTCGAAGGCTTTCTCTACCCTGCCAGATATAGTTTCGAGCCGGGAGCGAGCACAGATGAAGTGATTGATGCAATGACACGAAGGTTCACTGAGGCGCTTGGTGAGCTCGACTTGCAACGCCTACCTCAAGGTATTTCACCCGATGAGTTCCTTGTCATTGCATCCATTGTGGAGGCGGAGGGCACGCCGGATGTCTTTGCAAAAATCTCGCGAGTGATCTACAACCGTCTTGAGCGAAAGATGGCGCTACAGATGGATTCGACGATTCATTACATCAAACGCGAGCGAGGAAATATCGCAGTTTCTCTGGCTGGAACGAAGATCAAGAGTCCGTACAACACCTATCAAAGGCAAGGCTTGCCTCCAGGTCCCATCGGAAGCCCTACCAGCGCGGCTATGCGAGCAGCGCTAGATCCAGAGTCTGGTGATTGGCTCTATTTCATTACCGTCGCACCAAAAGAGACTCGCTTCACCAATAGTTACGATGAGTTCTTGGCCTGGAAAGAGCTGTATCGCAAGAACTACAGGGCTGGACTTTTCGATGATTAAGGCTGCGGTGCTCGGAAAGCCGGTCACTCACTCGCTCTCTCCATTGGTCCATGGACAGATTTACGAGAAACTGGGGCTTGAATACTCCTATCAGCGATTAGAGCATGACCAATTTACTGCGGTTGAATTTATCCAGCAGGCACTTGCCACGGAAGAATGGAGCGGTTTTTCGCTGACTATGCCGCTGAAGGAAGTGGCTTTTTCGCTGAATTTGGCCTGTGATTCCTTTTCCGTTGCCGCTCATAGTGTCAACACGATCACAAAGGGACGCGGGTATAACACTGATGTCTCTGGGTTGGTTCGAGTGCTGAGCGAGCTGGAAAGAGAATTTGAAAGCGTAGCCATTATTGGTTCTGGTGCAACAGCGCGCTCAGTGATGGTTGCTCTTGAAGCGATAAAGACTCAAGGGAAGGGAATAGGAAAGTTGGAAGTCTTTCGTCGAAGTTCACATGGCGATGCCTTACTTCGAAGTGCGAGCCAACTAGAGGTAACTTTCCTAGAGATTGAAAACTTGAAACCAGATGGCAGCCAACAATTGATTATCTCCACCATTCCCTCCGCGGCTCAATCAAGCATCTCAAGGCAACTTCAAGGCTTTGAGGGAACGCTGCTTGACATTACATATTCTCCATGGCCATCTACATTGGCCGGCGTGATAAAAGGGAAAGTGGTTTCTGGCCTCTCTCTCTTGGTAGCACAGGCAGTTGATCAGGCAGCTTTGTTCACAGGGTTAGATTTTGACCGGGAGAAGATGTTCCAAGAAATAAAAGTTTCCACAGCTCGCGAGGTTTCTCTCTAGTCCCAACTTTCTTCTCGAGTACTTTAGGCTGTGCCCGAAACATCCTTTCATCTTGTAGTCGCTTCTCTGGTTTTATTGATTGCCGCGATTATTGATCTGAGAACGCACAGGATCCCCAATTTGTTACTGCTCTTCGCATTTCCCATCCACCTTCTATTCGCACGCCTCGACGGTCTCAACCATCGAGGCGGGGCGATCGCATTTCTCGTTGCCCTCATTTTGGTTGTTGCCCCAATTTCGGGCCCGTGGATTATGCGAAATTTTGGAATGGGGGATGTGAAACTTCTCGTCTATCTGATTTGGTCGATCGGCGCGGGTATGAATTGGATCGCCTTCCTCCTAGCTATCGGCCTCTCATCGCTCCTGCTCAACGGAGTGCTCAAGCTCCTGCGCCGATCTCTTGATCAATCGCTACCCTTTGCCCCTTTTCTCGGGGTGGGCGCCCTCGTTGGCGTGTTTTTCTAACCCGCTCCTTGGAGAGGTAACGCTGTGGGAGAATTCGGGCGTGCGTTGGCTTACTGCAGGTGAATCTCATGGCCCAGCCCTGCTCGGGATTCTCGAGGGAGTGCCAGCTAATGTCTCAATCTCAAGTAAAGACTTAGAAAATGAGCTGGCCCGTCGTCGACTTGGTTTCGGTCGAGGGGCTCGCCAAAAGTTTGAGGTTGATGAAGTTCGCATTCTCGGTGGCGTTAGACATGGTTTGACCCAAGGCGGTCCCGTCGCGATCGAAATAGCAAATACTGAATGGCCGAAGTGGGAGAAGGTCATGTCCGCCGACCCAGTCTCGAAAGAGCAGATTGAGGGTCTTGCTCGCAACGAAGCGCTAACTAGACCACGGCCCGGTCATGCAGATCTCGTGGGGATGCAGAAATATGGTTTCGACGACGCGCGGCCGATTTTAGAACGAGCGAGCGCTCGAGAAACTGCCATGCGAGTTGCCCTAGGGAAGGTCGCAAAGAATTTCTTAAAGCAGGTTGCTGGGATAGAGACTCTCAGTCATGTTGTTGCGATTGGTTCAGTCTCAGATCACTCACTGCAACTTGAGATCAATCCGAAGTTTAGTGATCTTGCGAGCATAGATGGGGATGCGGTTCGTGCAGCAGATCCTACTTTGAGTGCAAAGTTGGTCGCAGAGATAGAAGCGGCCCATAATGATGGGGATACACTCGGCGGGGTTTTCGAAGTCTTGGCCTTCAATGTTCCCATTGGGCTGGGTTCGCATGTGCATTGGGATCGACGAATTGATGGTCGATTGGCTGGCGCGCTAATGAGTATCCAAGCAATCAAAGGCGTAGAAGTTGGCGATGGTTTTGTAACGGCCTCACGGCGAGGATCGGGTGCGCACGATGAAATCCAACGCGGTAGCGATGGACTCATGAGAGCTTCGAATCGCTCTGGAGGTACCGAGGGCGGTATGAGTAATGGCGAGACGTTGCGAGTGAGAGCAGCGATGAAGCCCATCTCAACCGTGCCTAAGGCTCTCTCAACTGTTGATGTATCCACGGGGGAAGTAGCTAAGGCAATCAATCAGCGCTCGGATGTATGCGCAGTTCCCGCTGCTGGCGTCATCGGTGAAGCGATGGTTGCTCTCGTGCTCGCTGAAGCCTTTCTTGAAAAATTCGGTGGCGATAGTCTCGAGGAATCGGAAAGAAACCTTAAGAACTATTTGAGTTCGATGAAGATCAAGTAATGGAGGTCTCCACCAGAGTGCGAGGCTGCATTTTAATCGGGCCACCGGGCGCTGGAAAGAGCACGGTCGGAGGTCTTCTGGCGAGAGAGATGGGCCTGCCTTTCCTGGATACAGACATCATGATTGAGGAATCGACTGGAAAGAAAGTCTCGCAGATCTTCATTGAGGATGGTGAAGCGAAGTTTCGTGAGATCGAGGAGACAATCGTTCTCAAGAGCATTGAAGAGGATGCATCAAAGCCGAACCAACCGGTCATTCTCGCGCTTGGTGGCGGTTCGATACTGAGCGAACGAGTTCAACGAGCTTTGAATAATCGCGACGATGTGATTTACCTTGATGTTTCGCTTTCAAGTGCCGCGCCTCGAGTGGGATTCAATCGTGAGCGGCCGCTACTGATGATCAATCCACGTCAGCAATGGCAGGAGTTGATGAATCATCGCCGACCGATTTATCACTCACTCGCATCGGTAACAATCGACACCAATGAGAAGAGTCCCGAAGATGTTGCCATCGAGATCGAGAAATTCTTGGAAGCAGCATGAAGAAGACGATTGCAGTCGACGGCGAACACGCTTACCAGGTCACTTTCGCGGATTCGTGGCTCGAAAAATTGAATGAGATTAGGGCGAAGCGAAAGTCAGTCCTCATCACTTCTTCGAAGGTTGCAGATGCGATTGGACTAAGCATTGAAGGCTTCGATCTTTTCTTGGTTCCAGATGGTGAAGCAGCGAAGGATGTTGTAACGCTGCAAGCAGCATGGGAATTCTTAGAATCTCATGGAATAGAGCGACAGGATTTGATAGTGGCGATTGGTGGTGGATCAATTACCGATTTCGCCGGTTTCGCAGCAGCCACTTGGCTTCGGGGAATCGATTGGATTGCGATTCCGACAACTCTGGCCGGGATGGTTGATGCATCAGTTGGAGGGAAGACTGGAATCAATGGTAGAAGCGGAAAGAACTTGATTGGTTCGTTTCATTCGCCGAAGGAAGTGATTATTGATCTCGCCCTGCTATCGACTCTTACTGATCGGGACTTTCGAGCAGGCCTTGCAGAAGTGATCAAGTGCGGCTTTATCGCTGACCCCGAAATATTGAAGAACTTGGAAGACTCAACGCTTGAGGAGTTAAGAAACCCTCAGGGGATTGCGAAGCTGAGCGATCTGGTACGACGTAGTATCGCGGTCAAGGCAAAGATAGTCTCTGAAGATTTCCGGGAGAGCGGATCACGCGCATTTCTGAACTACGGACACACCCTCGGTCACGCAATTGAGCATCTGAGTGGATATCAACTACGTCACGGGGAGGCAGTCTCTATAGGACTTAACTTCGCCGCGCATCTCGGATTCAAACATCTTGGCTTAGAGCGTGAGTCTTATCTTCGCCACCGAGAGCTCCTTGAGCGGTATGACCTTCCAGTGCGTTTTGATTCTGGTGCTTTCGATTCGCTCTTTTCGGTGATGCGCCTGGATAAGAAGAATAAGGATGGGATAATTCGATTCGTATTGCTGCGCGAGATTGGTAACCCAGTCCTCTTCGCAGAGTTAAAGGAAGGGAATCTTCGCGTGGCTTATCAGGAGGTGATGAGTTGAGTTCCACAGAGACAATCTTGGTGCTAAACGGACCGAATCTCTCTCGCCTCGACCTCCGTGAGAGAACGCATTATGGCGAACTTAACTATCCACAGTTACACAAATTGGTTGAAGATGTCGCGCAAGAGTTAGGGCTAAAGGTTGATATCCGGCAAAGTGATGACGAAGCAACACTTATTGGCTGGCTTCATGAGGCGGCCGACCATTCTCATCCGGTCATCTTCAACCCGGCTGCTTTCACCCATTACTCAGTCGCTATACGAGATGCAGCAGCGCTCCTTCGTGCGCCCCTGATCGAAGTGCATCTCTCTAATCCCTTGGCGAGAGAAGAGTTCAGGCATACCTCGATGATTGCTGGAGTAGCAACTGGCACTATTGGGGGATTCAAAGAGGATTCGTATCGGCTGGCATTGATCGCGATGAAAGGCCTTATTGAGGCTAATCAATAGAAGCAGTTCTAGATAAATTACCCAATAGAATGAGGCTCTGACTTTACGGAGTCCTCAAACCGACCTTATGGGAATAGAGAGCATCGTGGCAACGACAAACGATTTGAAGAACGGCATGACACTTGACCTTGATGGGCAGCTCTGGACTGTCGTCGAGTTTCAACACGTCAAACCTGGTAAGGGTCCGGCATTTGTTCGCACAAAGATGAAGAATGTCATGAGCGGCAAGGTAGTAGAGAAGACCTTCAACGCCGGAATCAAAGTTGATGTTGCGATTCTTGAGCGTCGAGAGATGCAATTCCTCTATAAGGATGGCGAAGATTTCGTCTTTATGGATTCCACGAGCTATGACCAGATCACAGTTTCAGGAGAGACAGTCGGTGAATCTGCAAACTACATGTTGGAGAACACCAACGCCATCGTTGCAATCCACGAGGGAAGTCCTCTCTTCATTGAGTTACCTGCATCAGTCGAGTTGACGATCACCTATACCGAACCCGGTCTCCAAGGTGATCGATCAAACGCTGGATCTAAGCCAGCAACCCTAGAGACTGGCATCAATGTTCAAGTCCCTCTTTTCATCAAACAAGGGGAGAAGGTGCTCGTCGATACGCGAACAGGTCAGTACCTGGGAAGAGCGTGATGAGTGCTCGCACCAAGGCGCGCAAGGCGGCAGTAGATCTTCTCTTTGCCGCCGATCTTCGCGGTAAAGAGGCGACACTCAATGACTTAGCCCTGCTTGGCCGAGAGAACCGTGAGTACACCCAAGCATTGATCGAAGGTGTGAAGCTACATCGTGACCAGATCGACTCGCTGATACATACCTACGCCGAAGATTGGGATAAGGACCGCCTTCCAGCGGTCGATCGAAACATTCTTCGAGTGGGAATTTTCGAATTGCTCTGGGGTTCACTCGATCATGCCGTTGCCATTAGCGAGGCAGTCGCTCTTGCCGAGTTACTTTCAACCGATAAATCCTCCAAGTTCATCAACGGCCTACTCGCCCGTATATCGGGTCTAGCGCCCACTCTGCCGCGTTAACTTCGCCGATTCCGTAACTTTCTTGCCTATGGGCTAGAATCCGGCAACCCTTTAACGACCGTCCCGTGAGGCGGCCAAGGAGCTGAAGATGACGCGTATCGTTTTAGCGCGCGAGGAGATATCTCGTGCCGTCCGTCGTATTTCCCATGAAATTCTGGAACGTAACAAAGGTGCCGATTCACTCCTTCTTTTAGGTATTCCTACTCGTGGCGTGCTCCTCGCCCAGCGAATTCAGGCTGAAATTGCCGCCATCGAAGGTAAAGAGGTGGCACTCGGATCACTCGACATAACGCTTCATCGCGACGATCTTCGACTTAGAGCCCCAAGGCCACTTCATCGCACCGAGATTCCAACCGGGGGGATAGAGGGACGAGATGTGGTCTTGATAGATGATGTCTTCTTCTCTGGACGCACCATTAGAGCGGCCCTTGATGCTCTTGGAGAGTTAGGGCGTCCAGCGACAGTTCAGTTGGCTGTCCTCATCGATCGTGGTCATCGAGAGCTACCGATTCGTGCTGATTTTGTCGGTAAGAACCTTCCGACATCTCGGAGCGAACAAGTGAAGGTGCAGCTCGAACCCATCGATAGTGAGGATGGGGTGGTGCTAGAGGGATGAAATTTCCTAGACATCTACTTTCGATTGGTGACCTCTCCCGCGAAAGCGCAACCGCACTCCTGGATACGGCTGCAGAACTTGCACGAATCTCTGATGGTCAAATCAAGAAACTTCCCACCTTGCGGGGCAGAACCGTGGTCAATCTCTTCTTTGAAGATTCCACAAGAACGCGAATCTCCTTCGAAACAGCAGCAAAGCGACTCTCTGCCGATGTCATCAACTTTGTGGCAAAGGGTTCGAGCGTCAGCAAAGGTGAGAGTCTCAAAGACACAGCGTTGACATTGCAAGCGATGGGCGCCGATGCGGTCATCATTCGACACCATGCCTCGGGTGCGCCACAACGATTAGCTGATGCTGGATGGATTGCTGGGCCAGTGATAAATGCCGGAGATGGCACGCACGAACACCCGACTCAAGCGCTATTAGATGCATTTACGATTCGTCACCATCTGGCTAAAGATCGCGGAACACTCGACGGCCTTGAGATTGCTATCGTCGGGGATATTCTTCATTCGAGAGTTGCGCGAAGCAATATTTTTCTGCTTTCGATGCTTGGCGCGAAAGTGACTGTCATCGCTCCTGCAACTCTGCTTCCAGTTGGGATCGAGAGTTGGCCATGTTCGATCTCTTATGACCTTGACGATTCGATTGAGAAGTTTGATGCGATTATGGCGCTTCGTATTCAACGTGAGCGCATGGAGCAGGCTTTCTTTCCAAGTGAGCGCGAGTACTCAAGACATTACGGTCTCAATGGTGATCGACTCTCGCGGTTGAAGAGTGGAGCCATTCTGCTTCACCCAGGCCCGATGAATCGTGGCGTTGAGATCGATGCAAAGAGCGCAGATAGCGTACGTTCGGTGATCGTGGATCAAGTGACTAATGGAGTTTTCGTCAGAATGGCTGTGCTTTACCTGCTTCTCTCTGGGTCGCCGGCAAATCTCGCGGAAGAGGTCAAGGGATGACCAGAACCTTCAAATTGGTGAATGCGCGTCTTGCCACCGGCGAAAAGAGTTCGATCACAGTTGAAGCGGGAGTCATCACCTCTATTGGTGAGAACGCAAAGAGCGACGTCACAGAGATCGACCTCAAAGGAAAGCTTGTCACTCCTAGTTTTGTTGATTTGCATACTCACCTAAGAGAGCCGGGGAAAGAAAATGCAGAAACTGTCGCCAGCGGGACTCGTGCGGCAGTTCGCGGTGGTTTTGGTGCGATCTACGCCATGCCGAATACCAACCCAGTTGCCGACACAGCCGGCGTCGTGGAACAAGTTCACTCTCTCGGCCTAGAAGAGGGCAGATGCGATGTCATTCCGATAGGAGCAGTGACTCGCGGACAAGAAGGAAAGCAACTTGCCGAGATTCTTGCCATGGCACACTCACGTGCAGGCGTCCGCGTCTTTAGCGACGATGGAAATTGCGTATCCGATCCGCTCTTGATGAGAAGAGCTCTTGAGTATGTGAAGATTTTTGATGGCGTAATCGCTCAGCATGCCCAAGATCCGGAACTGACGAAAGATGCTCAGATGAACGAAGGGATCATCTCGTCGCGCCTTGGATTAAAGGGTTGGCCCGCCGTTGCCGAAGAGGCAATCATCGCTCGCGACGTACTTCTTGCAGATCACGTTGGTTCAAAGCTTCATATCTGTCATCTCAGTACTGCAGGAAGTGTCGAGATTGTTCGGTGGGCAAAGGCGAGGGGTATTCACGTCACTGCAGAAGTCACACCGCACCACCTTCTGCTTACCGATGAACTTGCCAGCACCTTCGATCCAATTTACAAAGTTAATCCACCACTTCGCACTGAGCGCGATGTTCATGCACTCAGGGATGGCGTCGCTGATGGCACCATCGACATCATCGCAACCGACCATGCCCCGCATCCACTTGAATCGAAGGAATGTGAATGGCCGGCAGCAGCCTTCGGCATGATTGGACTGGAAAGTGCCTTTGCCATCGCCTATCGCGCGCTGGTGAAGAGTGGTTCTCTCTCACTTCAATCACTCGTGGCAGCTATGACGACAAAGCCCGCCGTTATTGGTTCGCTTTCAGATCGAATGAGTGGACTCACAGTTGGGGCTCCCGCCTCATTGAACGTCATTGATCTTGAGAAGGAATGGGTGATCGATCGAGATCGGGTTGAATCAAAGAGCTCGAATACGCCGTTTCATGGTCTGCAGGTAGAGGGAGCAGTCGAATCTGTGCTCTTCCGGGGCGAATGGGTGATGCGCGATGGAGCAATACTGCGATGAGTGAAGTTGCATACCTTGTACTTGATGACGGTCGTATATTCAAAGGTGAAGCATGGGGAGCGCGAGGCGAGACATTCGGTGAAGCCGTCTTTGCCACAGGAATGACTGGTTACCAAGAGACTCTTACCGACCCTTCGTATCACAAACAAGTTGTTGTGATGACTGCGCCTCATATCGGAAATACCGGCATCAACAACGAAGATCAAGAATCTTCGAGATTCTGGGTATCGGGATTTGCGGTGCGTGATCCTTCACCCGTTGTGAGCAACTGGCGTGCAGATGGGTCACTGGAAGAAGAGATGAGAAGGCAGGGAATTGTCGGTATCAAATCTTTGGATACCAGAGCAATCACTCGCCATCTTCGCGATCGAGGCGCTATGCGCGCCGGCATCTTCTCGGCAGGCTCGAAAATCAGGGAAGAGATGGTGATAGCTGTCCGACAGTCCCCCAAGATGAGTGGCTCGATGCTCGCAGATGAGGTCACTACGCCTTCGAAATATGTGGTCCCAGCCAAGGGGGAGAAACTCTTTACCGTCGTCGCATTGGATCTCGGTGTAAAAGCAGCCACGCCCAGGAATATGTCTGAGCGCGGGATAGAGGTTCATGTATTGCCAAGTTCCTGGAAGAACGAAGACCTGCTCAAAGAGATCGAGACCATTTCACCGGATGGCTTCTTCCTCTCGAACGGACCAGGAGATCCAGAGACGATGAATGAGACGGTGGCGCTTGTGCGAGAGATGCTCAATCGCGAGATCCCAGTATTTGGAATCTGTTTTGGGCACCAGATCCTAGGTCGAGCACTTGGCTTTGAGACCTATAAATTGAAATTCGGTCATCGAGGGATCAATCAGCCGGTGCTCAATAGGCGCTCAGGGAGAATCGAAATCACCGCGCATAATCATGGATTCGCATTGGAGGCGCCCACAGAAGGACACTTCTCAACCGTTTATGGTCCAGGAGAAGTGACTCATATCTGCCTCAATGACGGTGTGATTGAGGGAATTCGATTGATTGAACGACCCGCTTTCTCGGTTCAGTACCATCCCGAGGCAGCCGCAGGTCCCCACGATGCCAACTACCTATTCGATGATTTTGTTGAGTTGATGAGGGGTGCTAAGCGTGGCTAAGGATCCGAAGATCAATTCTGTTTTAGTTATCGGAAGTGGTCCGATAGTGATTGGGCAGGCTTGCGAATTCGATTACTCTGGAACTCAAGCTTGTCGCGTTCTTAGAGCCGAAGGTATTCGAGTAGTCCTTATCAATAGCAATCCTGCGACCATCATGACCGATCCCGAGTTTGCTGATGCAACCTACATCGAACCCATCACGACGGATTTCATTGAGAAGATAATCATCAAGGAGAGGCCAGATGCCATCCTCGCCACCCTCGGTGGTCAGACTGCGCTCAATGCCGCTATGGCTTTGCATAAAGAGGGAGTCCTTGCAAAGCATGGCGTGAAGCTGATTGGTGCCGATGTCGATGCCATCGCCCGAGGTGAGAATCGTGAGCTCTTTCGCGAGATAGTGACCAAAGTTGGTGGCGAGTCGGCGAAATCGGTCATCTGTCACGCCATGGAACAGTGTCATATCGCTGCCAAGGAATTGAACTTTCCCGTTGTGGTGCGACCTTCATTCACGATGGGAGGTCTGGGTAGCGGTATCGCGCATGACCCAGCTGAGCTGGAATTGATTGCTGGCGCTGGACTTCGCCATTCGCCGACCAGTGAAGTCCTTCTTGAAGAATCCATTATTGGCTGGAAAGAATTCGAACTTGAAGTGATGCGTGATAAGAATGATAACGTTGTTATCGTCTGTAGCATCGAAAATATCGATCCCATGGGTGTGCATACCGGTGATTCCATTACCGTGGCTCCCGCACTCACCTTGACTGATGTTGAACTCCAGCGCTTACGAGACCTGTCGATATCCATCATCCGAGAAGTAGGCGTCGCAACCGGTGGGTGCAATATTCAGTTTGCGGTGCATCCAGATTCGGGACGCATCATCGTGATTGAGATGAATCCTCGAGTCTCGCGGTCTTCAGCTCTGGCGTCCAAGGCAACTGGATTTCCCATTGCAAAGATTGCTACCAAGCTCGCCATCGGTTATTCCCTCGACGAGATATCTAATGACATAACGGAGGCGACCCCGGCTTCTTTCGAGCCGACACTGGATTACATCGTGGTCAAGGTTCCGCGATTCGCTTTCGAGAAGTTTCCCGATGCCGACTCGCGACTTACAACGACGATGAAGTCGGTGGGCGAGGCGATGGCATTTGGCAGGAATTTCACTGAGGCGCTCCAGAAATCGATGAGATCGTTAGAGAAGAAGGGTTCCACCTTCTTCTGGAGTGAGGTCACGGAGAGTCGAACTGAACTCATCGATCTCATTAGCCAGCCGACCGAGAGAAAATTGGTGGGAATTCAACGTGCGCTCTTTGCTGGAATTCCCATGGCAGAGATTCAGAGAATCACAAGATTTGATCCCTGGTTTCTGACGCAGATAGAGCTCCTCAATCATCTTGCGAAGGAATGTCGCGAGAGTGTCGAGATCGATGGTGATTTGCTCAAGAGATTGAAGCGACATGGTTTTTCGGATCTCCAGATAGCCGAGATTCGCGGATCCACCGAAGCGGAAATCAGAAAGACTCGATATCGATTCGAACTCCGTCCTGTTTACAAGACGGTCGATACCTGTGCAGCGGAATTCGAGGCTCGCACTCCCTACCACTATTCAAGTTACGACGACGAGAGTGAGGTTGCACCTCGCGAAAAACCGGCCGTAATTATCTTAGGGTCAGGTCCAAATCGAATCGGGCAAGGTATCGAATTCGACTATTCCTGTGTCCATGCATGTTTCACACTCAGTGAAGCAGGCTTCGAAACGGTGATGGTTAACTGCAATCCTGAGACTGTTTCAACCGATTATGACACCTCGGATCGACTCTACTTTGAACCATTGACCCTTGAAGATGTCCTTGAAGTGATCCATGCCGAGTCACTTGCAGGTCCCATTGAGGGTGTGATTGTCCAACTTGGCGGACAGACTCCGCTCGGACTTGCCGAAGCTCTTGAGGCGGAGGGTGTGAAGATAATCGGGACTTCACCAGCTGCGATCGAACTCGCCGAAGAGCGTGGCGCTTTTGGCCAACTTCTAACAAGAAATGAGTTGCGCGCGCCAGAGTTTGGAATGGCGACAACTGCAGATGAAGCAATTGCAGTTGCGCATCGGGTGGGTTATCCAGTCTTGGTTCGCCCCTCCTTCGTCCTCGGTGGGCGAGGCATGGAAATTGTTTATGATGATGAAGCCTTGACATCGTTTATTGCCCGTGCGACCGAGATAACTCCAGATAGACCAGTGTTGATTGATAAATTCTTAGATCTAGCGGTAGAGGTCGATGTTGATGCTCTGTTCGATGGCGAGCGACTTTTTCTGGGCGGAATCATGGAACATATAGAGGAGGCTGGGGTTCACAGTGGCGACTCGGCGTGCGTCATCCCACCGCAATCTCTCTCTGCAGGGATGCAAGGAGAGATCGAAGAGGCCACGAGGAAGATCGCATCAGCTGTTGGTGTTCGTGGATTGATCAATATTCAGTTCGCGATTCATCGTCAACCAGGAAGTAGCGCTGGTGATCACGAGAAACTCTACGTTCTCGAGGCAAATCCTCGTGCTTCACGAACCGTGCCATTTGTCAGTAAAGCAACAGGTGTTCCCCTGGCAAAGGCAGCGGCGCGCATCGCCATTGGGATGAGTATCACCGAGATGATGGAATCGGGCTTTCTTCCACCTTGTGGAGTTGCGCGAGGAATTTCAGTAAAAGAGGCGGTATTGCCGTGGAACCGATTCCGTCGAAAGAGTGGCGAAGGTGTTGACACCATCCTTGGTCCAGAGATGAAATCAACTGGCGAAGTTATGGGCATCGCTAAGGATTTTGGTTCAGCCTTCGCTAAAAGTCAGATTAGTGCTTTCGGTGCGCTTCCAAGAACGGGAGCGGTATTCCTATCTCTGGCCGACAAGGACAAGAGCACTGCCTTGGAATCTGCCAGGGCGCTTCATTCTTTAGGCTTCTCGATATATGCCACAGCTGGAACTCATGGATTCCTTCGGGAGATAGGAGTTCCATCAGTGTTAGTGCGAAAGCACTTCCAATCTGCAGAGAGCTCGAATCTCACCGGAGAATCGATCAATGCACTTGATTTGATTCGAAACGGCTCAGTGTCTCTCGTCATAAACACTCCTTACGGAAGAGATGAACGTCAAGATGGTCGCCTGATTCGAACCGCTTCGATCATCAAGAACCTTCCATGCATAACTACGATTCCAGCATTTCGTGCTGCAGTCGAGGCGATCAAGTCGCTTCGTGAAGAAGAGATGACCGCGAGGCCGATTCAGGAGTGGTTGTCGATGAAGGTTGGTCACTAGTGCCAATCAATCCACGAGCCGAGGTTACGCAAGCGAGAATACTTTCCAATCGAAAAGTCGGCGCATATCATCACATTGCCTTCGAGGCGGGGGAGATTGGCAGGTACGCAAAACCTGGAAACTTCATCGCTATTGCGGTAGGTGGCGATTTCTCATCGATGCCATTACACCGTGTCTTCGCGATCTATCGCGCGAAGGCGGAAGGTATACATGCTTCAACGATCGAGATCATCGTTGCAGCGCATGGCAAGGGTAGTGAATGGCTCGTTAAGCAGAGCGAGGGAAGCCAGCTTCGTATCACGGGTCCGCTAGGCACATCCTTTCCACTGCCAGCGGAGCCCGTCAATGTTGCGATTGTCGGTGGTGGATATGGTTCAGCGCCACTTTTTGATTTGGCCGACCACCTCAAAACGCGAGGGTGTCGTGTTGATGCGGTGATCGGAGCCTCGACTTCATCAAAGATCTTTGCACCGCTTGATGGAAAGCGAACGGTCAATTCGGTGACGGTGACGACTGAGGATGGAAGTGCGGGAGTCCAAGGTCGAGTCACCGATGTACTTGATGAATTAATCGACCGTCAGAGAATCGACTTGATCTATTCCTGTGGCCCTATGGCGATGCTGAAGGCAATTGATGAAGTGGCCCAGCGACATCAGATTTCGCACTTAATCTCGGTAGAGGAGGCGATGGCATGTGGCATTGGAATCTGCATGACGTGTGTCCTACCAATCAAGGATTCAAAGGGAATCGTCAAGATGACGCGAACCTGTATCGAGGGGCCAGTGATAGATAGCGAGCGCGTCCTCTGGTCTAAGGGAATTCCCGAAGGAACGTGGGGAGCTCCATGAGCGATGTAGATCTATCTACAGAACTTGCCTATGCAAAGTTCGAGAATCCCATATTCACCGCCAGCGGTTGCGCTTCTTCAGGAAAAGAACTTGCTCAGTTCTTTCCACTCACTGAGCTTGGCGCCATGGTCACTAAGTCGATAATGCTCCGTCCAAGATCTGGTCGAGCGACTCCTCGTATGGCTGAAACGCCCTCAGGAATGTTGAATTCAATAGGTCTTCAGGGGCCAGGTATCGATCTTTTCCTGGAAGAAGATTTGCCGTGGCTACTCAATACGGGTGCGCGGGCAGTAGTTTCCATAGCGGGCGAGAGTGTTGATGAATACGGTGCACTCTCTAGACGGTTGCGCGGCGTTAAGGGAATTTCAGCAATCGAGGTAAATATCTCCTGCCCTAATGTTGAGAATAGAGGTCTGGTTTTTGCATGTGACCAAGCATCAGCGCGTGCTGTTATTGAAACGGTCAGGATCAATATCGGCGGTGAATACCCAATTATTGCCAAACTTTCACCAGATGTCACTGATATCTCTCTGATAGCGGGTGAGGTGATCAATGCCGGTGCCGATGGCCTTGCCTTGATTAATACCCTCCTCGGTATGGTCATCGACTCAGAAACATTGAAACCAGTTCTGGGTGGTAAGACTGGCGGACTTTCTGGACCTGCAATCAGGCCGGTAGCGGTACGCGCCATCTATCAAGTCCACGCCAAATATCCAAAGATTCCAATACTTGGAATGGGCGGCGTCACATCAGGTGGCGATGCCTTGCAGCTCATTGCGGCAGGAGCTTCCGCTGTTTCAGTTGGTACGGCATCTTTTGGCGATCCACTTGCTCCCGTGCGAATCAAAGAAGAGCTAGCTTCCTTGCTTGAAGGTCACGGTTTCTCACGGATAAGAGATGCAATCGGAGTGGCGCATGTCTAAAGACTCACCCATCATTCTTGCCGTTGACACCACTGACTTGAGCTCCGTCGATTCACTGATCGAAGCAACGCGTGAATCAATTTCCATCTACAAATTCGGACTCGAGTTCTATCTGAAATTCGGTAGCACAACCCTTCAATCACTCCTTGACCGATTCGGTATCAAACTCTTCCTTGACCTCAAACTTCACGATATTGGAAATACTGTGGCAGGGGCTGCACGCTCGATCGCATCTTTGGATCCCTTTTTTCTCACAGTTCATGCCAGCGGGGGAGCGGCGATGGTTAGGGTGGCAGCAGATGCTTTACCGAATACGAAAATAGCAGCGGTAACCATTTTGACCTCGCTCGATGACAAGGAGATGAAGCGAGTTGGATTCGAAGGTACGGTAACGGAGCGAGTGATTGGTTTGAGCGATCTAGCTCTCGCTTCAGGGGCTCGTGCAATCGTCTCCTCGGCTCGGGAAGTCACGGAGATCAAGAGACGGTTTCCATCCGCAATAACGATTACACCAGGAATCCGTCCTCCAGGGTCGTCACAAGACGATCAAGCTAGAACGATGACACCGAAAGAGGCAATCGAATCAGGCAGTGATTACCTCGTTATCGGCAGACCAATTTCGGCTGCGAAGGATCCAGGGAGAGTGGCAGCGGAAATTCTCACCTCGATCCGTTAGTAATGAAGGTGCATTAATGAAGAACCCGCCTCCGCAGATTGATTCTCAGACTCGGCGAGAAAACGGACTCAAGGCGGTGGCTGCTAGACAGGAACGCGCCGAGATAAAGCGGAGACTCAAGAGTGGAGATCTCGATCTTCGCTCGCTTCTTTCTCTAGAGAGTGGAGCCAAGGACCGAATGTTGGTCATGGAGTTGTTGGAGTCCCTTCCATTCAAGGGCGAAGTCCGCGCTACCGAACTAATGGAGCGAGTGGGAATATCGCCGCGAAGGCGCATTGCTGGTCTCGGCACCCGGCAACGCCAAAAGCTATTGGAACTGGTCGAAAAGAATCCCTCGAGAAAGTTGCTGAGTAACCTTGGGGGCGTGAGCGGATCGATATACGGAAGACTCTTCGTGATATCAGGCCCGGGTGGCGTCGGCAAGAGCACAATCACTAAAGAGCTCAATCGCTTCGATGATTTCTTTGTCAGTGTTAGTGTTACAACGAGGTCGCCACGTAATGGGGAGGTTGATGGCGTCTCTTATCATTTTGTATCCCGTGCGGATTTCGAATCTCGGATCGCAAATAATGAATTCATGGAGTGGGCAGAGTTTGCTGGAAATTTCTATGGCACTCTTGAACGAGATGTTCACGAGATGAGACTTCTTGGAAAGCATGTTGTCCTGGAGATTGAAATTCAAGGCGCGCGCCAGGTTCGTAAGCGCCATCCCGAGGCAACCTTGGTATTCATCTCGCCACCCTCGTGGGAAGAGCTCGAAGCCAGGATTCGTGGTCGAGGCAGTGATGATGACTCTCGAATTGCAGAGCGCTTATCTTTGGCCCAGCAGGAGTTAGCAGCCTCGGATGAGTTCGATTTAGTGCTGATAAATAGCGAAGTGGCTGAGGTGGTTGATCGGCTGGTAGCCTTAGTGACCTCTTAGCCGGGAGCCCCCGCACAAATACGCGTTGAACCCATTGGTTCTGATGTGAAAGAAGGAAGCGCATACATGGAAATCAAGACTGAAGGAATCACGAATCCTCCTATCGATCAACTCTTGGAGAAGTCAGGTTCCAAGTACAGCCTTGTCCTCTACGCAGCAAAGCGTGCGCGACAGATCAACGCCTATTACTCGCAGCTCGGTGAAGGGCTCTTGGAATACGTAGGTCCCCTGGTTGAGACAAATGTTCATGAGAAGCCACTCTCCATCGCGCTCCGTGAGATCAACCAAGACCTGCTCTCCATCGAGCAATTGGAACCGACTCAGAACAAGTAATCGGTCACGGTAGGTGGCCATGAATTTCCCCCGAGGTAGAGAGCTCGTCCTTGGTGTAGGCGCGGGTATCGCCGCTTATAAATCTGCAGATCTCTTGCGGCGTTTGCAAGATCGGGGTTTTCTCGTCACTGTCGTTCCTACGCCAAACTCGCTCAATTTTGTTGGCAAGGCGACCTGGGAAGCGCTATCTGGACGCAAGGCCCAGAGTGAACTTTGGGAGAACGTCTCTGACGTTCCTCACGTTTCTTTAGGCGATAAGGCGAATCTCATTCTGGTCGCACCAGCCACAGCTGATCTGATTGCGCGAATCGCTCACGGTCGCGCAGATGATTTATTGACCAACACCATTCTGAGCACAACTGCTCCTATAGTCATCGTTCCCGCCATGCATCCGAAGATGTGGCTCAATCCTGCGACGGTGAAGAATGTGCAAACATTGCGAGATCGTGGGGTTTTCGTAATGGACCCTGCGATTGGACGATTGACTGGTTCGGATTCTGGTGTCGGCCGTTTCCCTGATTCCTCGGCAATCATCGATTTTGTTGAAGAAAGTTATGGCTACTGCGCTGATCTCTTGGGAGCAAGGGTCTTAGTAACTGCAGGTGGTACGCGAGAAGCAATCGATCCAGTTCGCTTCATCGGCAATCGTTCGAGTGGAAAACAGGGGTGGGCGATTGCGAATCAAGCAGCGATGCGAGGAGCCCAAGTCACCCTTGTTCTAGGTCCGAATTCGCTACCGAAGATCGAGGGAATCGAGACGGTGGAAATAGAGAGTGCCGCTGAGATGAGAGATGAGATTCTCGCGCGCTTTGATGATATTGATGTCTTAGTGATGAGCGCGGCTGTAGCCGATGCAAGGCCGGTATCGGTTTCGGATGAGAAGATCAAGAAAGAGATGTTGGGGTCGTTGTTATTGGAAGAGAACCAGGATCTGCTTGCAGAGTTTGCGGCCAAGAAGCGAACGAACCAAGTGATTGCTGGGTTCGCCGCAGAGACAGAGAGCAATCACGAAGCTTTGGTCAGTGCAGCGAAGTCGAAACTTGCTCGTAAAGGTGCTGACCTCATCTATGTCAACGACGTATCCAGTGGCAAGGTCTTTGGCTCTGATATGACCAGTGGCGCGATTATCACTCGAGAGGGAAAAATCATCCCGATTGAGGAAGTTTCTAAAGAGATGCTGGCCGACACTCTGTTGGACCAGATTAGAGAGAGGGTAAGTCATGGGTAAAGCAGTTCGCTTGTTCACCTCTGAATCAGTTACCGAGGGCCATCCTGACAAGATTGCTGATCAGATCTCTGACTCAATTCTTGATGACTTATTGCGCCAAGACCGAAAATCGCGTGTCGCGGTCGAGACATTGATAACCACTGGACAAGTCCATGTTGCTGGTGAGGTAACAACCGATGGCTTTGCTGATGTTATGTCCCTGGTCAGAGATACCGTCCTTAGTATTGGTTATGACAGTTCCGAGAAAGGTTTCGATGGAAATAGTTGTGGCGTCTCGATCTCCATCGGACAGCAGTCAAGTGATATTGCGCAAGGTGTAGATAGCGCCGTTGAAAAGCGCCTCACCCAGTCAAGCGATCCTTATGATCTGCAAGGTGCTGGCGATCAAGGCTTGATGTTTGGCTATGCAAGCAAAGACACTCCTACTTTGATGCCGCTACCGATCTGGTTGGCACATCGACTCGCTGAAAGACTCACCTTAGTAAGAAAGAGTGGTCTTCTTCCTTACCTCCGTCCCGATGGGAAGACTCAGGTGACAATCGCATACGACGGTGATAAGCCGATTGCAATCGATACCGTCGTTATTTCGAGTCAGCATGCCTCATCGGTTGATGTGGAAAGCAAGTTGGCGCCAGAGATCAAAGAGCATGTCATTGATGTAGTTCTAGGGGATCTTGATCTTGATGCCTCGAAAGTTCGCACCCTGATCAATCCAACAGGGCGATTTGTGATCGGTGGCCCTATGGGCGATGCCGGACTTACCGGTCGGAAAATCATTGTCGATACTTACGGTGGCATGGCCCGTCATGGCGGTGGAGCTTTTAGTGGCAAGGATCCTTCCAAGGTCGACCGATCGGCTGCATATGCAATGCGATGGGTGGCAAAGAATGTGGTGGCAGCAGGACTTGCAGATCGTTGTGAAGTCCAGGTCGCTTACGCCATAGGAAAAGCGCAACCTGTCGGGCTCTTCGTTGAAACATTCGGCACCGGGAAGTTGCCAGATACCCAGATCAGTGACGCAATCACCAAGGTCTTCGATCTACGGCCAGCTGCTCTTATCGCGGATCTAGATTTACTGCGACCGATCTATAGCAAAACTGCTGCTTACGGCCATTTCGGACGCGAACTTCCAGAGTTCACCTGGGAGAAGACCGATAGGGCAAAGGCACTCGCTGACGCCGTCAAGGGGTAGCCTGTAACGCGGTGAAGCCGCTCAAATTAAGGAACCCACCCGCACCGGGTCTGGCATCTTCTGTGATTCCACCCTGTGATCGAATCGCTTCGGTTTCGGTCAAGGTTCCTGTCCCACACCTTGATGGTGAGTACAGCTATCTAGTTCCGGAAGGTATGGAACTAGAGCTTGGATCTATGGTGAGAGTTCCATTCGGTTCACAAGTAACTACCGGATACGTCACCGAGGTCCTTCCTCTATCAATCAAGGAAAACTCAGAAAGTAACCAGCTCAAAGCCATTGAGAAGGCAGTGAACAATCAGAAATGGTTTGATGTTGGACTTCTAGAACGATCGAGGAGAATTGCCTCTCTTTATGGCGGTTCTCTTCATAGCATCCTCAATCTCGCCATACCAAGAAAGTCTTTCGAAGGCAGATCTGCAATAAAGGTTCTGCAAGGGTTGATCTCACCTCAAGAGATTCACCGTCGCTTTCTGGTTGATACTTTCGGCACGAATTGGGTAGAAGCGAAGCAGAGTGCGCTCATTCTCTCTCCAGCGATGCTCTGGGAGAGGATCATCGCTTCATTGATTTCTAGTGATTCTGCCAGCACTCTGGTGCTCATACCCCAAGAGTCCTTGATCGATCGCCTACTGGTAGCACTTAGAGAAGCGGGCATTTCAGATGTAGCCCTCATCCACTCATCGAAGAGCGAGAGTGAGAGAGCTTGGCTACACCAACTGCTCCTGCAGGGGAAGATTAAACTCCTTATTGGTACGCGAAGCGCTGCTCTCGTACCGTTCAAACCAGAGCGCGTTCTCGTTCTGGATTCTGGTGATGTCAACTATCGCGAACGTCGCCACCCATATTTTCGGGTTGATGAACCGCTCATTTGGCAGGGATGCAAACAGTTCATTGTGGTCAATCACGCACCAACAATGGAGATGCTCGCCTCCGGCCTACCACTTGTCTATTCGCGGAAGCGTCAAGTTGAGCTTCGTGAATTTCGCTCTAAGGATTCGCGCGACATGGTCAAGGCCATCTCTGCATTGGTTACTCAGAAGAATAACGCAAATATCTTGGTAAGTATCAACGATCGTTCATTCGTCTCATCCATGATCTGTGCTCGTTGCAAGAATGTCCTGCGCTGCGAATGTGGCTTCCCCATGGGGACGAAGCAACGAGATGGCGATCCGGAATGTTCTCGCTGCTCTAAGCGGCTTCTTTCTCCTCGCTGCAGACACTGCCAAGGCGATCACTTTCTCTCGTATAAGGGAGGCGCTGAGAAATGGGCGCTCACACTGGGCAAGAGCATCTCAGGATCGAAAGTTGTTCTTTCAAACGCAGATACATTCAAAGGGGAGTTGGTTCAATCAAAGTCGGGCGCACTTATTGTTGTCGCGACGCATGGGTGTGAGCCGTTAATCGTCGATAAAGCGGGACGGCCAATCGGCTATCAAATAATCGCGTTGATCGGAGGAAATGGGATCTTCAACTCACCGTCATTCTCAATGCAGGAAGCATCGAGGATGAGGTGGGCTCGAGCCCTTGGGCTTTTATCACCGAATAACGGCGTCGTATTAGCGGATTTGGATCAGGAACACCCAGAGTTTCGCGCCATGAGAAGTGGAGATCATGCCAAGCACCTTGGGAATACTCTGAAAGAGAGACGTTCACTCAACTTGCCCCCCTACTCGTTAATCGCTGAGATTCGAGGAGAACCCTCGGCATTGACGAGGTTGCGAAGTAGCCTCGCCGAGGACAGACTCTTCAAAGATACGGAGAGTGAAATCTTTCCTGTCCGAGATTCAAGCTTCTTGGTGAAAGTTTCTCGAAAGCATAGATTTGAGCTATCGCAACTCTTGCAAGGTGTGATCAGAATCAGAAGTTCTAAGCGACTAGCCCCGATTTCTTTCATCATTGAACCGGAGTATCTGTAAGATTCGCGGGTGGCGATACAACCTATTCGGCATTTCGGTGACCCAGTCCTTACTTCTCGCGCGACAGAAGTGACATCCTTCGATAAGGAACTTAGAACTCTGGTTGCGGATTTGACGGAGACGATGCTTGATGCCCCCGGTGCCGGCTTAGCTGCACCACAAATTGGCGTTGGCTTGCGAGTTTTTACCTGGCATGTTGATGGGGAGTTGGGCCATCTGATCAACCCCACCCTAGACCTCTCAGAGGAGATGCAAGATGGAGAGGAAGGGTGTCTCTCATTCCCCGAGATCCATTTTGATACGCCTCGTGCCCTCCGTGCTGTAGCCAAGGGCTTCACTATGCATGGCGAACCCTTGATGGTGGAAGGAAGCGAATTTCTTGCAAGAGCGCTCCAGCATGAGGTTGATCATCTCGATGGTGTTCTTTTTATTGATCGAATGACGCCCGAGAATCGTAAGGCGGCTATGAAGGAAATTCGCTCCTCAGAATGGTTTCAGGAACAAGGCGCGCCGGCGATCAAGCTTTCGCCTCATTCGACTCGTGGATTGGTGATGTGAAGAATCGGTATTGCTGGTGAAGATAGCACTCGCTTCATCTTCACTGTACGCAGTTAGGGCTCTCGATGTACTAGAGAGATCGACTCATGAAATCGTTGGCTTCATCACCATGCCAGATCGTCCACAAGGAAGAAGTTCGAGAGCGAAGCCGAATCAGTTTCGAGAATGGGCGTCCCGTGAGAGAGGGATGATTCCTTGTTACGCACCCGATTCAGCGGATCAACTCCTCGAAGCACTTCGGCAGATGCAAGCTGATCTCGTTGTAACTCTGGCCTATGGTCGTTTGGTCAAGGAAGAAGCCCTTGAGAAACCAAAGTACGGTTGGCTCAATATTCACTTCTCGATGCTTCCTCGATGGCGAGGGGCGGCCCCAGTGCAACGCTCACTTCTAGCGGGAGAGCGGGAATCTGGCGTAACTATCTTCAAGCTTGATGTTGGGATGGACACTGGGCCCATCTACCGTCAAAGGAGCTATAGATATGGCGAGGATGAATGTGCTTCCGAGGCACTTGATCAGATGTCATTGCTGGGCGCAGATGAACTTTTGAGAGCGATTGAGATGATCGAGGCAGGCGTTGAACCTACAGAACAAGAGGGGATATCGAACATTGCTGCAAAGATAGCGAAAGACGAACTGCGACTCATCTTGGGGTTGAAGACCGAAGAAATGATGCGGCAGATTCGGGCTTTTACTTCGAATCCGGGTGTTTGGTTCATTTATAACGGGCAGAGAATGATCATTTCAAAGGTCAAGTCCTCGAGCGAAGCAGTTCCGTCAAGAGATCTGGTTGAGCATAATGGTTCACTATTTCTTGGTACCGAGGATGGATCAATTGAGATCCTACGAATCATCCCGGAAGGAAAGCGGGAGATGAGTGGTTCTGAATTCGTCCGCGGAAGAGATCTAAAAGAGGCTACTCGCATTGAGTGAGATCAAGCCAAGACGGGCGGCGTGGGAGTTCTTACGAGATAGTAGTAAGCGCGATTCATATATCAATCTTGAAATCGAGAATCTTCATCAAAGGATTAAGCCCAACGAGCGAGCCTTTGCAACGGAACTGATTTTTGGAAGTGTTCGGATGCGCTTGAGGCTCGATGACTCAATCGAGAAGTTGATTGATCGTGCTATCGAAGATGAAGTTCGAGAGTTGCTGCGGCTAGGGCTCTACGAGGTCATCTTCATGACTACTGCCGACCATGCTCTTGTAAATGAGTATGTGGAAGTATCAAAAACTGTTTTAGGAAAGGCACGTTCAAGTTTCATCAATGCAGTGCTCCGGCGCGCTTGTCGAGAGAGAGAATCGCTGCAGAGTGACGATGGGCTTTCTTTAGAGGTAAAAGCTTCGCACCCAAAATGGATTGTGGATGCCTTTTCTCTCTTGCTCGAGGGTGAGCGGTTATCTGACGAGCTCTTAAGTCACAACCGTGGCGCAGAAGTACAGGGCGTCGCTTTCGAGACCATGAGCGAGGACGAAGGATTGCGAGATGCGCGCTTACCGTATGGGCATACATTCCTGAAACCACCCTCGGCGATCTCAACAGTCAAGAGCGGTGCGAGTTTCGTACAAGATTTTGGCTCGCAACTGGTCTGCGAAGTGGCACTTGCGACTGATCGAGAGAAGGAGATGAAATGGCTTGATCTCTGTGCCGGGCCAGGCGGGAAGTTCGCCTACCTCGCCCATCACTTACAGAGCGAGCAACTCATCGGTATGGAATTGCATCGTCATCGTGCCGATCTGATCCGGGGACGGGTTAAGGGATATGAGGTTTTGGTTGATGATGCGAGAGATAGTGGGCTACCAAGTGAATCATTTGATCGCATTCTCTTGGATGCTCCCTGTACCGGACTTGGCGCCTTGAGAAGAAGACCAGATGCAAGATGGAGAAGGAGCGAGTCGGACCTCAAAGCGCTAGTCAAACTTCAACGGGAACTTTTAGATTCGGCAGCCAAGCTGGTGAGAATTGGAGGAGTGATCATTTACGTGACCTGCTCACCTCATCCGCTCGAGACGCGAACTCAAGTGGCCGACTTTCTTCGAACACATCCAAATTTCAAAGTCCTGCCAGTTGAAAGAGATACGATTGACAAGAGTTATCAAAGCTCGATTGGTGCGGATGGAATGATGCAACTTATGACCGCAGAGCATGGGACCGATGGCATGTTCCTAGCTCTCGTGCAGAGAGAGGACCAATGACCGTCCGAATCTGTCCCTCGGTCCTTAATGCAGATCAGAACCACCTTGCGAGCGAGATCGAGCGAGTAGCGGGTTTCGCCGATTTCATTCATCTCGACATCATGGATGACAAGTTTGTCCCTAACTTTACCTACTCGTTTGAGCAAACTCGTCAGATTGTCATGGAATCTGTCCTGCCTATTGATTTGCATCTGATGGTCGAGCAAGCAGATCGCTGGGGGCCAAAATATGCTTCGTTGAAGCCGGAAGGAGTCTTTTCCGTGACGATTCATTATGAAGCTACGAAAGATGTGGCGGGAACTATAGATCTCATCAAGGCAGAGGGCGTTAGGTGCGGAGTTGCAATTAAACCTTCAACGCCGGTTGAGGTATTGAAAGGCTTGCTTACAAAATTGGACATGGTTCTTGTTATGACGGTTGAGCCAGGATTTGGTGGACAGAGTTTCATGGGAGAGATGATGACGAAAGTGAAGGACTTGAGTTCCTGGATTTCAGCCGAAGGCCTATCCCAGACTTGGCTACAAGTTGATGGAGGAATCGCACTATCAACCATCGAGGAGGCCAGCGCTTGCGGTGCCGATACTTTCGTTGCGGGAAGTGCGGTTTACAAGAGCGATAATCCAGCGGAAATCGTCGCAGAATTACGGAAGCGAGCGATTGAAGCCAGAAGATAGAATCGGTGGATGAAAACCTTCGATCAACTTTTCTCAGAGGTCAGTGAGCGCGCCAAATTCCGTCCTGAGCAATCCAAGACTGTAGAACTCCTTGATTCAGGGGTCCATGCCATAGGAAAGAAGATCCTCGAAGAAGCAGGCGAAGTTTGGCTTGCGGCCGAGCACGAGAGCGATGAGCGGTTGGCGGAGGAAATCAGTCAGCTTCTCTATCACTTACAAGTCATCATGGTCGCACGGAATATTCCTCTAGCAAAAGTCTATGAGCGTCTCTGATGGCCCTGAAGATTGCACTACCCAATAAGGGTTCACTCTCGGAATCGGCGATTGATATCTTCAAAGCGGCTGGATTCCGTCAACGACATGATGCCAAGGATTTGATATTCCTAGACCCCTCAAATGATGTGGAGTTCTATTACCTAAGACCGCGGGATATTGCTACCTATGTCGGCAGTGGAGAACTTGACCTTGGCGTGACCGGAAGAGACTTGCTAGCCGATAGCGAGAGCGTCGCAATTGAGCTTCTCGATCTCGATTTTGGACGCTCATCGTTTAGGTTGGCAGCTCCGCTGGCTTCTCTGCCTGTCACAAACCTTTCAGGAAAAAGAATTGCAACTGCTTACCCGAATCTTCTCGCGAAGTACTTACAGGATCGCGCAGTAAGAGCAGAAATCGTTCATCTTGATGGCGCTGTTGAAAGTGCAGTAGGTCTTGGTGTGGCGGATCTGATCGCGGATGTTGTCTCCACCGGAAGTACTTTGCGTCAGGCTGGGCTATCAGTCTTTGAACAGCCCATATTGGAGAGTTCGGCAATACTTATCGCCCGTGGGCAGAAGGAGGAGTTTGATTTAGTTCTTCGACGACTTCAAGGAGTCGTGATTGCGCGACAATATGTCCTTGTCGACTATGACGTCACCCGTTCGAATCTAGAACGTGCTTGTGAGATTACGCCAGGTATCGAGTCGCCAACGATCTCACCGCTTCAAAAAGCAGATTGGGTTGCGGTGCGAGCGATGGTTCCTCGTCGCGAAGTGCACCAAGTGATGGACCGTCTCTATGAAGTGGGAGCACGTGGAATTCTTGTTACGGATATTCACGCCTGTCGACTCTAGATAAAGAAATCCAGAACTTGCCTGAGGTCTCGTACCTCTATCGAAGCATCTGCCTCAACCCTTAGGACCTCCTTCGCACAGAAGGCGATACCGAGCCCTGCTCTTTTAATCATCTCAACATCGTTGGCGCCATCTCCGATGGCCACCGTCTCATTTAGATCTATAGCGAGAGAGGAGGCGAAATCAGAGAGCGCCTCGCCTTTCTCCGTCCTTCCGATTATCGGTCCAGTGAGTTCGCCAGTGAGAACGCCGCCCACGATCTCAAAACGATTTCCACGAAAGAAATCAAGGCCTAAGTTACGAGCAAGTGGTGCGATTACTTCTTCGAAGCTACCGCTGACGATTCCAATTTTGACGTTCATAGACTTAAGAGTGGAGATCATTTCCTTTGCGCCGTTGGTCAAGGTGATCTTTTCCTGGACTTGGGCAAGAACTGAGACCGGTGCTCCTGCAAGCAATCTGACCCGTTCTCGGAGCGCAGATTCAAAATCTAGCTGCCCCGACATGGCCCTTGCGGTGATCTGACTTACAGCTTCGCCATGTCCAACAATTTTGGCAAGCTCATCAATCACTTCTTGGTCTATGAGCGTGGAGTCGACATCCATCATCAAGAGGCGATATCTCACAGATGAAGGTTAGCGGTCAGGATATCTTTGCCACCTATGCAGCCGTTGATCTCACTCGATGACGTTACGGTCCTGCGTTCGGGCACAGCGATCTTGTCCAAAGTCTCTTGGCAAGTCATGCCAGGTGAACGCTGGGTAGTGATCGGACCAAACGGTGCCGGCAAAACCACACTGCTTGCGATACTTTCGAGTTATCTCTTTCCAACCTTAGGTCGTGCAGAAATTTTGGGTTCAAAGCTCGGACAGGTCGATACAAGCGAACTAAAGACACGGATCGGAGTTGCTTCGAGTTCCACGTTGGATCTCATTCCAGGGGATGAGAAGGTTTCAGATTTGATTCTCTCGTCCGCTTACGCGGTCTTTGGTCGTTGGATCGAGGAGTATGACCTCTGGGACGAATCCAGGTCGAGCGCTCTCTTACATGCCTTTGGTATAAGAGAGTTGGCGGATCGATCATTTGCAACCTTGAGTGAAGGGGAGCGAAAGCGTGTGATGATTGCTCGGGCCTTGATGCCTGATCCTGAACTGCTACTTCTCGATGAACCTGCAGCAGGTCTAGATCTGGGTGGACGCGAAGACTTGCTTCATCGCCTCGCGCTATTTGCCTCTGACCCATCCTCACCAGCAACAATTATGGTTACGCATCATTTGGAGGAGATCCCAGTAAGTACAACTCATCTACTTGTTTTGAAATCTGGTTCCGTATTCGCTCAAGGTGCGATCAGCCAGATTCTTACTTCGGAGAACTTATCTGCTCTCTATGGCAGTGAGATTCAACTTGAAGTTCGCAATGGTCGCTACTTCGCCCTCTCTCGTTGACCTGATTCCGCCTCTCTGGCGGGATGCGCTCTCTGGCTTGCATGAAAAACTGATCAATATTGAGGTCGAGATTGGCAAACAGGTAAGTCAGGGAAAAACAATTCTCCCTGATAAGAATTCGGTCTTTGCTGCACTCTCGATCGCGCCAGAGAAGGTTCGGGTCGTGATTGTCGGTCAAGATCCCTACCCAGATCGTCGATACGCAATCGGTCGTTCATTTGCCGTTCCCCGCGAAAGCGCTCAACTACCGCCGTCTTTGAAGAACATAATCAAAGAGAAGTTGGATGATGTCGGCGGCAAGGTCCCTAGTCCTGATTTGATGGAATGGGAAGAACAGGGTGTCATGCTTCTCAATAGAACGCTCAGCGTCAATGAAGGAGAATCCAACTCTCATGAAAGTTTTGGCTGGTTGGAGATCACCACTCGAATCTGTCAGTTCATCGCTAAAGCCGGCGGAGCGGCTATTTTGTGGGGCAAGAACGCAGGTGAACTGAAGCACCTTTTTGGGGATCGCGCAGTAACAGGAGTGCATCCAAGCCCCTTATCAGCCCATCGGGGTTTCTTCGGGTCAAGGCCCTTCAGTCGGATCAACCAGATGCTTGACGATCCAGTCCAATGGTGAAAGCGGTGTTATAAACGCTTTAACAGAAGCCAAACGCCAGAGGAAGGGATCTTTCGAACTCTTCCTCTGGCGTTTCAGTGCTTGCTAGCGACTTCCTAAGCTAGCCAGATGTTGATTGGTGATGAAAGGAAATAGACCATGAAGAGGCCTGAGACGAGCCATAGGAGAGGATGAATCTCTTTGGCGCGACCCTGGAAGAGCCTTATTACAACATGCGTGACAAAGCCTGCACCAATGCCAACTGCAATGTTGTAAGTGAAAGGCATCAAGATGATTGTTAGGAAGGCTGGCATTGCAATACCAAAATCCTGCCAATCGATCTCTTTGATCTGAGTCATCATTAAGAATCCAACGATGATGAGTGCTGGCACTGCAGCTTCATAAGGGATTACCTTGACGAGTGGAGCAAGGAATGTTGTCACTAGGAAGAGTACTCCAGTAACAACAGAGGCAAGACCGGTACGGGCTCCTTCGCCAACGCCAGAGGCGCTTTCGATATAGGAAGTGTTGGATGAAACAGCTCCCGCGCCACCTGCTGCAGCGGCAAGAGAGTCAACAACCAGGATCTTGTTCGCGTTAGGAACATTCCCATCGCTGTCGACGAGACCAGCTTGATGACCGATAGCGGTCATCGTGCCCATAGTGTCGAAGAAGTCAGCAAGTAGGAGTGTGAAGACCAAGAGCACTACGGTTACAACACCGATTTTGCTAAAAGAACCAAAGAGGTTGAATTGACCCAAGAGATCAAAGTTTGGCGTCTCAACGACGGAACTTGGAACTGCAGGGACATTAAGTCCCCAACCCTTTGAATTGACGAAATCGCCATTGTCGAGCACAACACCGCCTGCATCAAAGTAAGTTTGTGGAAGCTTGCCCCCAAAAACCCCATCAATGACGCCTTTAGGAATGAAGTTGGCACCAATTTTGAATGTTCTTTCAATGACAATCGCTACGACGGTTGAGACAACGATACCGATGAGCAGCGCTGCCTTGATTTTACGCACCCAGAGCGCAATTGTAAGAATTACACCAAAGGCAAAGACGATTACTGGCCAGCCTACTAACTTGCCGTCGTAACCGAGAGTGACAGGCACCGGTCCTGTGCCTGGAGTTTTACGAACAAATCCGGCGTCAACCAAACCGATCAGAGCAATGAACAATCCAATTCCGACCGAAATGGCTATCTTCAGTTGTCTTGGAACGGCTTTGAAGACAGCGATGCGGAATCCCGTCAAGACGAGAATCAGAATGATGAGGCCTTCGAGGACTACGAGACCCATCGCATCAGCCCATGTCATCTCGGGAAGCTGAGCAATGCCAACGGCCACAAAGGTGTTAAGGCCTAGACCAGTTGCTAGAGCAAGTGGAAAGTTTGCAATGACACCCATCAGGATGGACATTACGCCTGCGATGAGCGCTGTTGCAGCAGCGACCATGGCGATGTTAGGACCAGCGGTTCCTCCGCCAAGGAAGTTTCCCTTGGAGTCTGCGCCTCCGAGAATGAGAGGATTCAACGCCACGATGTAACCCATCGTGAAGAATGTTACGAACCCTCCTCGTATCTCCCGTGAGATAGTGGAACCACGCTCGGTGATTTTGAAGTATTTATCGAGCACGGATTTACCTTTCTGTTTTGGTGACGGGGGTGTTTTCGACCCCGGGGGAAGACGGATATGGAAAAACAGGGAAGTCTCTGAGGAAGCCCTAAACCTATGTGTTACCTAGCGGTAGTTCGGGCTACGACACCCAGCCAGATTGCAACTGACTGACCTATGGCAATGGCAAAGAGCGCAGTCCCAAGGCCCCATGTACCGCCAAGAAGTGCTCCAGAAATTAGGACTAGCACTTCAAGGGTGAGTCGAACTCGCCCGACCCTCACCCCAGTCTTCTCATGGAGGCCTGTCATCAAGCCATCGCGCGGACCTGCCCCAAGGCCGCAGGTCAAGTAAAGCGCAGAGCCGAGACCAACGAGAAGTGTTCCACCCAAAACGTAGCCGACACCGAAGATCTGATTCTCTGCTTGAGGGAAGATCATCAATCCCAGATCAATGAATGCAGAAATCACGAAGATGTTAACGATTGTCCCGAGGCCCACTCGTCGTTTGAGCGGAATCCAGAGAAGTAGAACTGCAGCTCCAACGAAAACAGTGGCCAGTCCTATCGAAACATCGAATCGGAGAGATAACCCTTGGGCAAGCACTGACCATGGGGCGTTTCCAATATCAGATGAGATGACTAAAGCATCACCGATCCCGAAGAGAGCAAGACCGAGTACAAGCATGAATATTCGCAATGGAGAGATCTGCCATTGATGTTCAGCGGTCCACGGGGTCTTTGGAATGGTCTTATGTGGCGTGAAGAAGCGAAACCATGCGGGAAAACTCATTGTCAGCAAAGTCTAGACTCTCTCAGTGATCATCGGTGGCGGAACACTCATTAACGTTGTGGCAATCGCCATAGGAACTTTGCTCGGATTGATTATGGGTAAGAAGTTCCACTCAGAGCTCCGTGATCTTCTCACTCAAGCTATGGGCTTTGTCGTACTTATTGCTTCTGCAGATTCACTTCGCACATTCTGGGATCGAAAATTTCAGGACTCTTTCGATCGAGGCGTATCGATTCTGGTCATTCTTTTCTCGCTCGCTATTGGCGCACTTCTTGGACATTGGAGCGGAATTGAACGACGGCTAGAAATTTTTGGCACTAGCCTCAAGAACAGATTCTCTAAGGATGAGAATCCTCGATTTGTCGAAGGATTCCTAGCCGCTTCGATTCTCTTTGGCGTAGGCCCTATGGCGGTACTTGGTGGCATAAGTGATGGCATGGGTGAAGGAATCGAGTTATTGATCCTGAAGAGCACGCTTGATTTCTTCATGTCCATCATGTTCGCGGCCACTTATGGCTGGGGAGTTGGTCTATCTGCCATTCCGGTGGGGATCTATCAGTTTGTCTGGACTGGAGTTGGCTTTGGTTTAGGTGAGATTCTCAGCGATGTGCAGGTGCAGGCGCTGACTATTACTGGAGGAATACTGCTGATAGGAATTGCATTGGGATCAATGGGAATCAAACGAATTGCGGTCGGCAACTTGTTGCCCGCGATCTTTATTGCCCCGCTTCTTGCTGGCTTTCTTGCACGGTAGTCATTAGGAGTGCTTATCCTTGAAAAGGTAGAGGCTCCGTACTCTTCTGACCAAGCACTTCATTCGAAGATCCGGTGACTACTTTTCGCATATGGTGTCTTCGGCAGAGAACTTCGTATGCAACTCGATCCGCAACCCCTGTAGCTACATCGCCAACCACAACTTGTTCACCCTCAGTGACCATCACGCCATTGACCGTTCTGGCGTTGTGAGTTGCTCTCTCGCCACACCAGCAAAGGGCCTCGACCTGCAACGTTTGTACTCGGTCGGCAAGCTCGACTAGACGCGCCGAACCGGGAAAGAGTTTGGTGCGAAAATCAGTAAGAATCCCGAACGCGTATACGTCGATGCCGAGACCATCGGCGATTCTCGCTAACTGCTCGATCTGAGATTCTTGATAGAACTGCGCCTCATCACAGATGACGTAATCGATCCGGGTACCAATAGAAAGCCGTTCAACTACAAATTTATGAATGTCCAGGTCAGTCGCGACTTCAATGGCCTCAGAACGCAACCCAAGTCGAGAGGAAATGGTTCCGGACCCGGCTCGATCCTTTGAGGTGAAGATCAAACCCTGTCGTCCTCTGCTCTGGTGATTGTGCGCGGTCTGCAGGGCAAGGGTTGATTTTCCCGAATCCATAGTCCCGCAGTAATAGATCAGCTCGGCCATCTCACCTCCTGCTGCGAATACTTGTCTGAAAAACTCATTGAGATTCGATTCATTGCTGAACCAACGCATGTATGGGAAGTCCCGGATAAGTTGATTGGATCTTTGAACGACCTGCCAAGAAACCGAGCTCCAAAAGACAACCGAACCCCGTGACGATGCCGCCACCTTTTTGAATCAAATCGATAGCCGCAACCGCGGTACCTCCTGTTGCCAAAACATCATCAATCAATCCGATGTTCATATCTGTTTCTATCAAATCCTTGTGAACCTGGAGTTCATCGAATCCATATTCGAGCTGGTAACGAACGCTATGAACGTCACGTGGAGATTTACCAGGCTTACGCAACGGTATAAAGCCAACGCCAATCTCGGCTGCAACAGCCGCACCAAGGATGAAACCCCGCGCTTCGATTCCTGCTATTCGATCTGTTTTACTGGATTGAAAGCTTTGAGCGAGAGAGGCGATTGACCTTCTTAAAGCATCTCCATTTGCAAGAAGCGGAGTGATGTCCTTGAAGATTATGCCTGGCTGGGGATAGTCCGGAACGTTGACTATGTACTCCGAGAGCTGGCCTTCATCTGACCGTGGTTGCGCCATCGAAAACCCTTTCCTACGTGTCCGAACGGGGACTTGAACCCCGAAGCCCTTATCGGGCACTAGCACCTCAAGCTAGCGCGTCTGCCAATTCCGCCACCCGGACTGAGGGAGCGCATATTAGCACCGCAAAATTGGCACCAAGTTATGGCTGAGCGCATCGCACTTTAGAGAATGTAGGTCGCCGCCGCTACCCTCTGCCATATGTCATTAACTCTCACGCCAGCTCAAGTTGGAGAGCTTGAGTCAGAAGTTGTTCGCATCTGCCAAGAGTTGATCCGGATACCGAGCGTCAACTATGGCGAAGGAAAAGGTGATGAACGCCAAGTCGCAATGTACGTCGCTGATTTGCTCTCGGAAGTTGGCATAAAGAACGAGATTATCGAAACCGCTTCGAATCGATGCAATGTCATAGCGCGCATTGAAGGAAGTGATCGTTCAAGGCCCGGATTAGTCCTTCATGGTCATATTGATGTTGTTCCGGCGGATGCAAGAGATTGGTCGGTCGATCCTTTCTCGGGAGAGATTAAGGATGGGGCGCTCTGGGGACGTGGCGCCGTGGATATGAAAGACATGGATGCGATGATCCTTGCGATAGTGAGGCTCTGGGCGAAAATTGGATATAAGCCACCACGAGACATCGTTCTTGCATTCTTCGCTGATGAAGAGGCTGGAAGCATCTATGGAAGTCGCTGGTTAGTTAAAAACCGACCTGAGATCTTTTCAGGATGCAGCGAAGCCGTCTCTGAGGTTGGTGGATACTCCCTGACGCTTCCCAATGGAAAACGTCTTTATCTCATTGAGACGGCCGAAAAGGGAATCAACTGGATGAAGTTGACCGCTCGAGGGACCGCAAGCCACGGTTCCATGATTACGACTGATAACGCAGTAGTGAAACTTGCTGATGCTGTTTCAGCGATTGGAAGTTATCCCTGGCCAGAGCGTCCGACCAAAACTGCGAGCATTCTTATGCAACGTGTAGCGGAAGCGATGGGGGAGACATTCGATCCCAAGAACTTGCGTAAGTATCTTGCATATTTTGGGGGAATGGCAAAGATGATTGGCGCAACACTTCAGAACACCGCCAACCCTTCGATGTTAGAGGCGGGATATAAGACCAATGTGGTTCCACAAAGTGCGACTGCAGTCGTCGATGGACGGTTCCTACCTGGTATGGAGAGCGAACTCTTGGAGACAATCAAATCCTTGGTCGGTAAAGATGTATCCATCGAAGTGATGACTCGGGATGTTGCCTTAGAAGTTGATTTCCAAGGCCCGCTTGTCGATGCGATGTGTTCGGCGATCCAGAGCGAAGATCCCGAAGGCACACCAGTTCCGTATCTCATGAGTGGCGGAACCGATAATAAAGCTCTCTCAGATCTTGGGATAACTGGATATGGATTTAGCCCACTGAAAATCCCTGCTGATCTTGATTTTATGTCACTCTTCCATGGCGTAGATGAGCGCGTTCCTATTGAAGGTTTGCATTTTGGCGTGAGAACGCTTCATCACTTCTTGATCAACTGCTGATTTCCAAAGATCAGTTTTTCAGGCAAGAAACTAGCGAAGCGAAGAGACGTCCTCTAAAGCCTGGATGACAGGTTCCGGAAGTTCGATTTCATCTGACCTTAGGGCGCCTTTGAGTTGAGCACCGGTTCGTGCTCCGATCACTGCACTCGTAACTCCGGGTCGATCGCGAACCCAGGCGATTGCTACTTCAAGTGGAGCAAGCCCCAAACCATCTGCAGCGACCACAACCGCTTCTGTGATCTTCTTCGATCGTCGATCAAGATAAGGCTCTACGAAGGAGGCGAAGTGTTGGCTTGCGCCTCGAGAATCTGCAGGCATTCCCTCTTGATACTTACCCGTGAGAACTCCTCGTCCAAGTGGCGACCAAGCAAGAAAACCCAGCTCAAGTGCTTTGCAGGCTGGGAGAACCTCTTCCTCCACTTTTCGATTGAGAAGGGAGTACTCATTTTGCACCGAGGCGAGAGCGACTTTTCCTAGAAATGGATTCTGGATTGTTGCACTTCGTGCCGTTTGCCAACCATTGAAATTTGATACTCCGACATAACGTGTCCGACCTGAGGTGAGAGCAAGATCCAACGCAGAGAGTGTCTCTTCAAGCGGCACCGCTTCATCGAAGGTATGAATCTGCCAGAGATCGACGCTCTCGATACCGAGTCGATCAAGTGATCGGTCGAGATCCTTCAAGAGATTACTTCGTGAGTTATCTACCTTGCGATGTCCGTCTTTGAAAGATATCCCAGCCTTTGTCGCTATAAGGATGTCATCTCGATCGACAAGTGTTCCCAGGAAACCGCCAATAACTCTCTCGCTATCACCGTCACCATAGACCGCAGCCGTGTCGATGAGATTACCCCCGGAATCAAGGAAATCTCGCAGTTGATTCGCCGCCTCATGTTCATCGGTATCCCGACCCCAGGTCATGGTTCCTAGAGCAAGGCGACTGACATCAAGACCGGTAGAACCCAATCGCCGTCTCTGCATGCGGGCAGGCTATTGGGTTTAGGTAGTAGGAAATAGTCACGACACACGAAAGGCAACTTGTTCAAGCGAAAGAATGCTCAAGATGTTCTCTTCGCGAAAGCAAAGTAACCTGCTCTGATGAGAATGAAGGATGGCAAGTCCTTAGAACTGCTTCTCATCAGACATGCCACCTCGATTGCCAATATCAAGGGGAAACTAGCAGGGCGAGTTGAGCCCAACCCCTTAAGCCCTGAGGGAGTTAAGCAGGCGGAGCAACTCTCAGGCTTGATTGACGAATTCAAGCCAACGAAATCAATAAGTTCTCCGCTGACACGGTGTCAGCAAACGCTTAAATATGCAGGAGTCAAAGGTTTTGAAACATCCGAAGAGATCATCGAGATGGATTACGGGAGATGGAGTGACAAGTCGCTCAAGAGATTGGCTCTCCTTCCTGGATGGAAGAGAGTGCAAAGGGACCCACTGGGGTTTCGATTCCCAGGTGGTGAAAGCTTTGAGGAGTGCCGAAGTCGTCTCACTTCTTTTCGCGCAGGTTTTCGAGATTGGCAGGGAGAAAGAATTGTTCTCTGTTCTCATGGGGACATCATTAGGATCTTGATCAACGATCTTCTAGGTAGGGACTTTGCTCACTTTCAACAACTTCACATCTTTCCCGCCTCCTTTTCTCGAGTTCAGATTGAGTTTCCCAAAGGTAAAGAAGAGGGCGTGGCACGATTTCTCTATCTCAATCGAATTGCCGCTCCTGCACCCGTCGCAACGGCCAAGGGCTACCAGGTCGGAGGCGATTAGATGAGTTTCAAATTCGAATCAATAGAACGTTTTGTTGTGGGTACCGTTGGGATGCCAGGTGAACGAGAATTTTTCCTTCAGCTTCGCTCTCTAACTCAAATTCGATCATTCAAGCTTGAGAAGGGTCAGGCAGCAGCGCTAGCAGAGCGGATGCGCGAAATCATCCGTGAGGTGAAGCGTCGCTATGGATTGGGTTACGGTCCATTTAAGAGTGATGATGGCCCTCTTGAGATGCCTGTCGAAAGCGAATTTGCGATAGGTTCGATGAGTCTTACCTGGGATGAAGAAGATTCGATGCTCCTCTTTTCTGCCACGGAGATCCCCGATGATGTCGCACTTGAGGGGACGAACCAGGAAGAGGCCGGCGATATAACCAAGCTAGAGGCGAAGTTGACTCTCGAACAGGCGGCGGAGTTTGCCCGCCGAACCATCAAAGTTGTGGAGGCAGGAAGGCGTCCCTGCACATTCTGCGGTTCGCCACTCGATCCAAGTGGACATCTCTGCCCTCGTGCCAATGGGTATCGACGATGAAACTTGATTCTAAGGAGATGCTAACAGGCGAGTTGAGGATTACTCATCGATTAGTTGATGCATCGAATGCAACTTTGCTGGGAGAAATTGAGGGATATGGAAAAGTCATTTACAAGCCCGTTGCGGGGGAGAGACCTCTCTGGGATTTTCCGGATGGCACTTTGGCCGGCCGAGAGGTTGCTAGTTTCCTCCTGAGTGAGAAACTTGGATTGCACTTAGTCCCCGAAACGATTCTGAGGGAAGGCCCTTTTGGTCCAGGGATGGTCCAGCGATGGATTGAGATTGATGCTGATCTAGATCTCATTGAGTTTGGCCAGAGTGAAGATTCACAACTGCGCTCACTCGCCCTCTTTGATGCCATCATCAACAACACGGATAGAAAGTTCGGTCATCTTCTCGTTGACTCAAGCGGTCGTCTCTTTGGCTGTGATCATGGCGTCACTTTCCATCGGGAAGAGAAGCTGCGGACAGTGCTCTGGCAGTTCGCCGGTCTGGCGCTGACCGAGAGCGAGCAGGCGCTCCTGGATTCGGCGCTTGCCAATTCGAATGAGATTGCGAAGTTTTTGAGTGAACATGTGACCGAGGTGGAGATAGAGGCGCTCTGTTCTCGCATCTCAAAACTAAGTGATCTCAACGCTATGCCTATGCCAAGTGAGGAATGGCCCGCCGTTCCGTGGCCTCCCGTTTGAGTGAGCGCTTGATTCGACAGATTGGATTCGACAGATTGGATTCGAAAGGGAATCCAATTCATACTGCTTTTCGTTGATTAGTAGGCTCTGCTAGTGCGTTCATGGCCCTCTCTCACTCTGGACCCAGTTGAGAAGAACCTCGCCTTTCCGACCCTCTCGCTCTTCAATAGTTATCGCCAGATAGTCGAACCAGTTTCTAACGATGGCCCTTTCACCATGTACGTCTGTGGGATCACCCCTTACGATGCCACTCATCTCGGACATGCTGCTACCTATCTTTCATTTGATCTTATCCAGCGTTACTTGCTTGCAAGTGGTCGCGAAGTGCGCTTTATCGAGAATGTGACTGATATCGATGATCCGCTTTTCGAACGAGCCCATCGAGACGGAGTGGATTGGTCAGAGCTCGGTGCAGGACAAATTGATCTCTTCCGATCAGATATGGCGGCACTGCGGGTACTTCCGCCCAAGGTTTTTGAATCAGTTAGTGAAGCGATGCCGAGAATTATCGAGCTGATAGAGAAATTGATTCGTTCAGGTAAGACTTATCGCCTTGGGAGTGATATTTATCTTGATGGTGCGCTCTTGGATGGTTACACGATCTTGCCAATGGCGCTGGATCAAGCGGTAGAGCTCTTTGCCAGTCGCGGCGGCGATCCTTCTCGCGAGGGCAAGCATCATCCACTAGATCCACTGCTCTGGCGAGCTAGCGCTTTTGGTGAACCGTCCTGGGAGAGTTCATTTGGGAGTGGGCGACCAGGTTGGCATATTGAATGTAACGCAATCGCGATGGCGCTGGGTGAAGAGGAATCCTTTACACCTCGACAGTGGTCGATCGATCTTCAAGGTGGCGGTAGTGATCTTTTCTTTCCGCATCACTTTATGACCGCTCTCCAAGCGCGTGCGATCCAGGGCCGCAATTTTGCGCATCACTATGTCCATGCCGGGATGATTGCTTACCAGGGCGAGAAGATGAGTAAGAGCCGTGGAAATCTCGTTTTCGTTTCTCGACTCATTGCTTCCGGAGTTGACCCCATGGCGATACGAATCGCATTGATGCTTGGGCATTATCGAAGTGATCGCGAGTGGAGTGATGAAGTCCTTCAGAGAGGAGAAACCCTTCTCACGCGTTTGAGAAATGTTTTGGGGAGACAGGGGCTAACGAACTATCGTCCGCTCATGAGTGAAATCATTGCTGATTTGGCCAACGATTTGGATACGCCATCGGCCCTCAAGAAGCTTGATCTCTATCTTGATCGCTCGCTTAAACCTGAGTTTGCCGGGAATGAAGAGATGAGTCCGGGTGCGCTCTCGAGATTCTTGGATTCAGTTCTCGGTTTGGCTCTGTAGCAAGAACTTAACTGTTCTCTTGGCGCCTTAAGAAGCGCTCAAGTTCTTTCGCTATCGAATCACCAGTCGCCTCTTGGATCTCAGACTCATCTTTGTTCTTTTCCAACTCCTTGACATATTCGCCTACTTCGGCATCCTCGCTGGCCATTCGATCAACGCTCTTCTCCCATTCGAGAGATTGATTGCGAAGGTCGGCTTCAGGAAGTGAAATCTCAAGGAAATCTTCCAGAGCCTCAACGAGAGCGAGGGTGGCTTTCGGTGATGGGGTTGTCGAAACATAATGAGGAACTGCTGCCCAGAGCGAGACGGAGTTGATATCCCGTTTAAATGCTAGATCGGAGATTACTCCTAATATCCCAGTAGCGCCCTGATAAGTAGAGAGCTCTACATCAAATCTCGCTGCGACATCGGGATGACTTGCTGTCACATTGACTTGGATGGGCCGTGAATGGGGAACATCGGCAAGTAATCCGCCGATGAGTAGCGTCAGATCAACCTCATAATCGTCAGCGATATCGAGAAGCTCTGCGCTGAAACTTTGCCATCGCATTGATGGCTCGGCACCAAGAACGATAAGAAAGTCATTCGGTAGCTCTGGAGTGAGTGCCGCAAAGACACGGGTTGTGGGCCAGACAATCTCGCGCTCTTTATTCTCTTCACTACGAATGAATGGTCGATTCACTTGGTAGTCGTAGTAATCCTCTGGATCGTACTCGAGGATAAGTTGATGTTCCCAATGAGCGAGTAGATGTTGAATGAGTGATGATGCCGATTCGCCTGCATCATTCCATCCCGTAAAGGCAACAATCATCACCGGTTTTCGCAGTTGGACGACATCAATCTGCTGCATGTAAGTACTTTACGATAACCTTCTGCCAATGAGCGCGCTGAAATCTGTTGAAATACCTAAGGCGCGATTTGGACGAGAACCTTCCTCGCTTCGAAGGGCTCTTGCTGAGCGGGTTGTGGTGGTTGATGGCGCCATGGGCACCATGATTCAGAGCGCCAATCCCACAATCGCGGACTTTGAGGGTCACGAAGGATGCAATGAGGTCCTTAATCGTTCTCGCCCGGATCTGATAGCCGAAATTCATCGCGCCTATTTTGCCGCCGGAGTTGACGCGGTCGAGACCAATACCTTTGGTGCAAATCTGGCAAATCTTGCCGAGTATGGAATCGAGTCTCAAATATATGAACTCTCGGTTGCTGGAGCAAAAGTCGCACGTGAAGTTGCTGATGAGTTCTCCAGCGATGACGCTCCCCGATGGGTGTTTGGATCAATCGGTCCTGGCACAAAGTTGCCAACGCTTGGCCATGTCACCTATGCAACGCTGAAAGAAGCGTATTTCGAGAATGCGCGAGGATTGATAGATGGTGGTGTTGATGCGATCATCATCGAGACATCACAGGATCTTCTACAGATTAAGGCAGCGATTAACGGTGCCAGACAAGCGATCTTGAACTCGACTCGCGATCTTCTTCTCGTGGCACAGATAACTGTCGAGATGACCGGAACAATGCTCCTTGGCAGTGAAACATTGGCGGCTCTCTCAACCATCGAATCACTCGATGTCGATCTTATAGGGATGAATTGCGCGACAGGCCCTGCTGAGATGTCGGAGCATCTGCGCCAACTTTCGCAGTCGACAAATATTCCTATTTCCTGCATGCCTAATGCTGGATTGCCGGTGCTTACCCCCGAGGGGCCGCGCTATGACCTCGGGCCCACGGACTTAGCTTCTTCGCTTAAGACCTTTGCCCGCGACTATGGTGTTCGAATCGTTGGAGGCTGTTGCGGGACAACACCAGCTCACTTGGAGAAAGTTGCGAAGGAGTTTCGAGAGTTTCGGTTAATAGGGCGTCAAGTTCAGCCTGAAGCCGGTGCAAGTTCGCTTTATCAGTTCGTTCCGTTTCGACAGCAGAACACCTATCTCTCGATAGGGGAACGGAGCAATGCAAACGGATCGAGAGCCTTTAGAGATGCGCTTCTTGCTGAAGATTGGCAGCGCTGTGTAGATATCGCCAAAGATCAGATCGCAGAAGGTGCGCATATGATCGATCTTTCAGTTGATTTTGTAGGGCGAGATGGTGCATCCGATATGCGCGAGATCGCCTCGCGATTCGCCACAACGGTAACTCTCCCGATTGTTCTTGATTCAACTGAACCCGCAGTGCTCAAGGCAGGCCTAGAAGCTTTAGGTGGCAAATGTGTTATCAACTCAGTCAATTACGAAGACGGTGTTGGGCCAAAATCTCGCTTCGCGCAGATCATGCCTCTGGTCAAGGAACACGGAGCAGCGGTGATTGCCCTCACTATCGATGAAGAAGGTCAAGCAAGGACTGCCTCGTGGAAGGTGAAAGTTGCAACTCGTTTGATAGAAGATCTGGTCAACAACTGGCAGATGAACCGGGAAGAGATCATGATCGATTGCCTGACTTTCCCGATTGCCACTGGACAAGAAGAGACTCGGCGCGATGGGATTGAAACCCTTGATGCAATCGAAGAACTGCGGCGCCTTTATCCCGAGATTCAGATGGTGCTTGGCGTAAGCAATGTGTCGTTCGGTTTGAACCCAGCAGCGCGTGTTGTTCTCAATTCGGTCTTCCTTTATGAGGCCGTGGAACGTGGATTGACTGCGGCGATAGTTCATCCCTCGAAAATCGAACCCTTAGCCCGAATAGATGAGAAGGTGCGAGAGGTAGCGTTGGATTTGATCTACGACCGAAGGAAATTCGAGGGAGAGAGATGCACCTACGACCCGCTACAAGAGTTTCTTGCCATCTTTGAGGGTGTCGAACTAGTTTCGGCAAAAGCGACAAAGTTCGAGGAGATGATGTCAAAGCCGCTTCGCGAGCGGCTGCAGGTTCGAATCATCGATGGCGAGCGTAAGGGCCTCACCGATGATCTCGACCAGGCTTTCCAAGAGGGAATAGCGCCTCTTGCAATCATCAATGACCATCTCCTTGAGGGGATGAAAGTGGTGGGCGAGCTTTTTGGCAAAGGGGAGATGCAGTTGCCCTTTGTTCTCCAATCGGCTGAGGTGATGAAACAAGCGGTCGCTCATCTCGAACCAAAGATGCAGCGTTCTAGCGCGCAAGATCGAGGGACAATGTTGCTGGCAACCGTGAAAGGAGATGTTCACGATATCGGTAAGAACTTGGTTGACATCATACTTTCGAACAATGGATACAGAACTGTCAATATTGGTATTAAGCAGACAATAAATCAGATTCTTGATGCCGCAGAAGCCGAGAAGGTTGATGTGATCGGAATGAGTGGTCTCCTGGTGAAGTCCACTGTCATCATGCGGGAGAACCTTGCTGAGATATCTTCTCGTGGACTTTCATCGCGGTGGCCAATAATTCTCGGCGGAGCAGCACTTACTCGCACTTTTGTTGAGGATGATCTTGCTGGTGAATTCGCCGGAACGGTGCGTTATGCGAAGGATGCCTTTGAGGGATTGGATCTGATGAATACCCTCATGGCAATCAAGCGCGGAGAGCCAGGAGCCGAGTTGCCCCCATTGCGAAAACGTAAGACGGAGCGAAAAGTCAGAGAACAGGGTGGAGAAGATTTCCGCCGAAGTGAAGTGGCAAGGAATGTTAATATTCCTGCGCCACCATTTCTTGGTTCGCGAGTAATCAAGGGCGTGCCGCTCGCAGATTATCTTTCGATGCTTGATGAGCGAGCCCTCTTTGTAGGTCAATGGGGCTTAGATGGCGCTCGCGGTAGATTCGATGAGATGTGCGAGCGAGAGGGTCGTCCTCGACTTCGCGGACTTCTCAACGAAGCAAAGACTTCTGGGTGGATAGACCCCGCGGTTGTTTACGGATATTTCCCTTGTTTAAGTGATGGAAATGAATTGGTAATCCTCTGGCACGACGGGGAGAAGAAGGGCCAGGAGAGGCTTCGCTTCCGGTTTCCAAGGCAAACGAGAGATCGTCGGCTCTGTATCAGCGATTTCTTCAGGTCGAAAGATGAGCTTGCACCGGGAGAATTCGATGTAGTCGCATTTCATATAGTGACTATGGGCCACGCTGCATCTCGCGCGACGGCAGCGCTCTTTGAAAGGAACAGCTATCGCGAATATCTTGAACTTCACGGGCTATCAGTGCAACTGACAGAGGCCCTTGCAGAGCATTGGCATGCTCGGATACGAGAAGAGCTCGGATTCGCGAGCGAAGATGGGAGTGATGTGAGCGAAATTTTGGATCAAGGTTATCGAGGGTCGCGATATAGCTTTGGTTATCCCGCATGTCCCGATCTAGAGCAACAGGAGTTCATTATAGAGTTACTTGAGCCAGAACGTATCGATGTCTCCCTATCTGAGGAGTTTCAGCTACATCCAGAACAGAGCACTTCGGCCATCATCGTGCATCACCCAGAGGCGAAGTACTTCAATGCAAATTGAGACCTCAACCCTGAAAGCAATTCTCTGGGACATGGATGGAACTTTGATTGATTCGGAACCGATGTGGATTGATTCGGAACGCGAGTTGATGGCTCAATTTGGCTATCTGTGGAGCAAGGCGGACGGTGATATCTGCCTAGGCGGTCCCATGACTCGGGTATGTAAATACATGAAGGAGAAGAGTCAGAGTGATTTGCCTGAAGAGTGGTTTGGTGATGAATTGAGACGGACCATGCTCGCCAAGATAAAATCGGGCGTCACCTTAATGCCAGGTGCCTATCAACTCTTGATGGAGGCGAAGGAGCAAGGGATTGATCAAGCGCTCGTCAGTGCGAGTGACCGCCCCATTGTTGATCAGGTGCTCTCTGCAAATCCGGGGATTTTTGCTTTTGCGATAGCCGCCGGTGATATGGAGCGGACTAAGCCGGATCCATTGCCATACCTTGAAGCAGCGCGCCGTTTTGGAGTTCATCCCAGCGATTGCCTTGTGGTGGAAGATTCGAAGGTAGGCGTTACCTCGGGATTGGCTTCTGGGGCCTTAGTTCTTGCGCTGGCTCACTTCGAGCAGGTCCCAGATTCGGAGAATATCCTCGTGAGAAAGGGACTTGAAGAGCTCTCACTGGATGATTTGAAAGAGATGCATCAACTTTGGCGGAGCAGAAAGGCGCTTATTTAAATGAGCGCTCCATTTGCTTTCGGGGATCGGATACAACTTCAAGATGAAAAGGGGCGCATGATCTCTTTTACCTTGACGCCAGGGGAGACTCTTCATACCCACAAAGGATTTCTCAAGCATGATGAGATAGCTGGGTCAGAAGAAGGTTCAATTTTAGTGACTAGCTCTGGGATGAAATTCCAGGCCTTCAAGCCACTGCTTGCCGATTACGTGCTTGGAATGAAGCGTGGAGCAACGATCATCTACCCCAAAGATCTGGCACTGATCGTCGGTTACGGCGACATCCGCCCAGGAATGAAGGTTGCGGAGGCTGGGGCGGGAAGTGGTGCGCTGAGTATCGCCATCTTGAGTGCAATCACAGATTCGGGTTCGCTCACTTCCTTCGAATTGCGTGATGATTTCGTCCGAATTGCCGAAAGGAATGTCACTGATTTCTTTGGCAAGAAACCAGCACACTGGAAGATTGTAGAGGGAGATTTTCTCTCTGCTACTTCTTATCTTGGAAAGAAAGTCGATAGGGTGATTCTGGATATGTTGGCACCCTGGGAACAGATTGAGGTGGCGAGCCAGATACTTCATCCTGGCGGAGTGCTCATTGTCTATGTGGCAACCACAACCCAGCTCTCAAGGACAGCCGAGAAGATCAAAGAGTCGGGAGCCTTCTCAGAACCTACGAGCTTTGAGACATTGCTCAGACCATGGCACCACGAAGGATTATCGGTGCGACCGGAGCATTCGATGAATGCTCATACCGGTTTTCTCACGATTGCAAGACGGGTCGGCCAAGATGGCGTCTTAGCTCGAAGACGCAGACCAGCTAAAGGTGCTTACTCGAGCGATATTTAGCCAACGGCCTTAATCACATCGACAACAAAGACGAGAGTTTCTCCCGGCGGGATTGCAGCGCCCGCTCCTTGATCCCCATATCCAAGATCTGGCGGGATCACCAAAAGTCTTCTGCCGCCTTCCTTGACTCCTAGTAATCCCTGCTGCCATCCGGCGATGACGCCGGAGAGAGGGAACTCGGCAGGTCCAGATGCGAAACTCGATTCAACGAGTTGACCGGATGTCCATGCCTTGAGCGAGTAGTTGACCGTGAGGAAAGAATTCGCGTTGACAGTTGCACCAGTACCGAGAATCAAGTCTACGGTTTGGAGTTCAGCTGGAGGATCAGTGAGCGGTATCTCGAAGGAAGGTTCCTCACCGAAATTGCCCGTCACGACCGGAATGTTTGAGCTCGGTGTCACAGATTCTCCTGTCTCATCGTTCGTGCCACAGGCTGAGAGAGTCGCCAGGAGAGAAAACAACAGAATTGTCCGTAAAGCTTTCTTCATTCTTGTCAGCCCCCTAGTCGCAGAACTTTCAGCCGCCGAACTTTAGCAGTAAGCCAGAGAGCTTCTGAGGCGGGGCGCCACCACTAAGTACCCTAAGAGGGTGAGCGATAACGAAGAGGTTCTCAATCTTGGTACCGATGAGAAAACAGAGCGACTTCTAAATCTTGTGATTGCTCTTCTTGGAACTAGAAGTTATATGAAGAAGAGTCAGATTCTTAAGGAGATCCCGGGATATTCGGGCTCCATCGAAGCGCGTGAACGGATGTTTGAACGAGACAAAGAAGAGTTGCGAAAGATTGGGATTCCGATTGAGGTCTCGTCACTAGATCCACTTTTTGATGACGAGCAGGGATATCGCATAGTCAGATCTGAATATGGATTCCAGCTAGGAAATCTCTCCTCTGAGGAATATCTCGTCATCAATGCCGCTTTTGAACTGATGCGAAGCAAGGTTGAATCAAAGGGAAATCGAGCCTTGAAAAGACGAATCCTCGCAGCAAGCTCGGCAACAGAGATCATAGGTGAATCAATAGTCAATGAGATCAGGCATGGAATGGATCTACCTGATGGACGCGTAGTTGAAGTTTTCCTCGCGATCCGAGAACGAAGAAGGATAACTTTTACGTATCAAGGGGAGGCAGTGGGGCCAGTTAGTACTCGAGTGATCTCGCCAAGAGCGATAGGCCGTAAGAACGGAGAGTGGTTCGTCATTGGATTTGATCATGAAAGAATTGGAATCAGGACCTTCAATCTCTTCCAGATCTTAGGAAAAATTGAACCTTCAGAGGGGGAACTTCACGAGGGAGCGTTTGATCTTAGTCAAGAATTTGCTGGCGTTCATCAGCAGCTTTTCGAGGTGGTTGTTCGCGTAGCGAATCAGTACACACCATTCTTTGAATTAGAAGGCGGCAATGTAATCAAAGAAGGTGAAGATCTTTCAGAAATTTCCTTTCAGACACCGAATACCGAGAGGCTCCTTCGAATTCTCCTCTCACTCTCTGCCCACTTTGAAGTTCTGTCGCCCGAATCGGTCCGTGGAGATTTGACTGGCTTGAGAACGAGGTTGATTAATGGCCGTTGAAACTGCCTTAGACCGAGTCAAACGAATCCTTGAGCTCATTCCATATCTTCATGGTCGGAGTGAAAAAATTTCTGAACTCGCGAGTGATTTTGAAGTTCCGGCAGAGATCATCACGCGCGACCTTGAAATTGCTTTTATGTCAGGTATGCCGGGGTACACACCTGATTTACTTATTGAGGTAGCTTTGGAATCAGACCTAGCGTCTGTGCAAGAGCCGCAATCGCTCGATCTACCTCCTTCGATGGAGGTTGGGCAAATCGTGGTTCTCTTCCTCGGTATCAAGACACTCTTGAGTTTTATTGACTCGCCTGATCCCTCGCGAGAAGTTGCAGAGAAGCTCTTACGGCGGATTGACACGATCCTAAAGGATGACCAAGTGACGGCAGTAGAAATGGAAGTTTCGGAAAAGGAGAAGGTGATTCTTCGCTCGATACATAGAGAAGAAAGTCTCTTGTTTGATTACCTTCCACTCACCGGTGTGAGAGCTTCATCGCGTCTGGTGCGACCAATCGAGATTTACTGGCGCTCAGGTCAGCCTCTGCTACGAGCTTATGACATTGAGGCGAAAGGGGTTAGGAACTTCTTTCTTACACGTATGAGCGAGATACGTAGCGACCAGAGTTTCGAGGACGTTGATCGACATCTGAGCAGTAATCCTGAGGAACCGATGTTGATACAAGCTGTGCTTTCAAGAGATGCACATTGGTGGACGAAGCGTTACGCCGCCTTTATCACCGAAATAGATCTTGATAGTGAAGAGGGGAGCATTTCTCTGACGATGGAATATTGGGACGAGATATGGTTGGTGCGTACCCTGGCCTCAATCAGCGACTTAGTACTTTCAGTGAGGGGAATACTTGAACTTGACGCGAAGATACGGGAATATTTAGAAATCGCTGTGTAAACGGTCTTTTCTCGTCTAATTGCTACTGATAAACTTCGCATCGCACTCGGTCCACTTGGCCCAGAGCACAGTTCTATCGACCTGGGGGAAAAATGAAGTCACTTCTTCTAACAAGCAGCCAGACAATAATCGTTCTCCTAATACTTGCATTGGTGTTGTTTGGCGCAAAACGCCTACCTGACTCTGCTCGTTCGCTTGGACGCTCAATGCGTATATTCAAGAGTGAGATGAAGGCCCTTGAGGGAGACGAAAAAACTGACGATGGGGAGAAGAAGGCCTAAGTCGTAGTTCAATCGTAGGTTCTCGCTCATGGCACGTAACCGTGAAGGACGCATGCCCGTTCTGGCTCACCTCGCGGAGTTCCGGAAGCGAATTGTCAGGGCGCTTCTTTTTGTTGTTGCGTTCGCTCTAATCGGATGGAATTTCTATAACCCTATAGTTGATCAGCTAACTCTGCCGATTTGTGACCTTGCCGCGGCGAGAGCGAGTGGATCTGACGAATGTGGCAACCTTTTCGTTGGCGGTGTTCTCGGCCCACTCAATCTCAAGATTAAGGTCGCCCTCATTACTGGAATCATTCTTGCCACTCCATTCTGGCTCTATCAACTCTGGGCATTTATAGCCCCGGGACTCCATAAACGCGAAAAGAAGTACACAGTGGGTTTTATTGGCATCGCGACGCCGTTTTTCGCGATGGGGGTCGCACTTGGCTATTTCATCCTTCCATTGGCAGTCAAGGTACTTCTCGGCTTTACGCCAAGCACTTTAGAGAACTTGGTGCGTTTTGACGAATATCTCGATTTTGTCATACGTCTCATTCTTGTTTTTGGGATTGCCTTCGAATTGCCTGTCGTACTAGTTGCGCTCAACCTCCTTGGATTAGTTCGAGGACGAGCGATGATCAAGCCATGGCGTATCGCGGTTTTCTCAATCTTTTTCTTCACCGCAGCTCTTACACCCACCGGTGACCCGGTAACCATGGGTGCACTCGCACTTCCTTTAACAATTCTCTTTTTTGGCGCCTGCGGCCTCTCCATCTTTCTTGACAAGAGACGCGGAAAAGATTCACCAAAGATTGCCGATGATGAGTCCGAAGAAATAGATCCAGCAAAACCGATCGATGAAGTTTGATGAACGACAACTCTTGGCTCATTGTTTCGAACAGATTTTCAGGCAGAGGTAGGGCTAGCGTTCGAAGTAGCAGCCTCAAGGAGAAACTCCAAGCGAGAGGTCATTTCGCGACTGAGGTGAGTGGCAGCACACTAGAGAGCTGTTTGGTCGAGTTGAGAGCAAGCTTGGTGAACAACTCGCCAAGAGGGATTCTCATAGTTGGTGGTGATGGTCTCGTCAATGCCGTTGTCTCAGAAGTACATAAGGCGGCAGGAGATACTCCGATATTGGTGGTGGCTGAGGGAACAGCTAATGACTTCTCTCGCACCTGTGGAACTTTTGGCCTGTCGGACGATAATTTGATTGACCTGATCTGTAGAAGGGATCCTCACCGCCTAGACCTGCTCCTGATAGATGAGCGACCATGCGTTGAAATTGCAGCTACTGGATTTGATGCAAATGTTAATCGTCGGGCAAATGCCATGAGGCGAGTGAAGGGCAAGCTGAAGTATGTCGTGGCGATGCTCCAAGAACTTACCCGTCTTAAGGCAACTAGTTATCGATTGATTTTGGATGGAAATGAAAGGGCCTTTGAGGCGCTCTTCGTAGCTGTGGCAAACTCCACCTCATACGGTGGCGGAATGCGGATTTCGCCCAATTCGTCACCTCACGATGGATTGATTGAGGTTGCGGTTTTGGAACCGGTTTCTCGCTTTGAGTTACTCAGGGTTTTTCCAAAAGTCTTTTCTGGTACTCATATCGACCACCCACGCTTCAAGGTCTATCGAGGCGCTGAAGGCAGGCTTGAGGCCGAAACATCGGTGTATGCAGACGGAGAAGATTTTGGCACTCTCCCTATCGACTTTCGAGTCCTTCCCAATGCGATAAGGGTATGGAAATCACTATGACTCTCTCACCGGCAGAGAATTTTATTCGTGCTAGAAAGGGTAAGTCACATCCAGTAACCCGAAAGTTCGCATCACTTTATCCTTTTGAACTGGACGATTTTCAGATCAAGGCTTGCCAGGCGCTCGAGGACGAAAGCGGAATCCTCGTGGCGGCTCCTACAGGATCAGGAAAAACCGTTGTAGGTGAGTTCGCGATCTTCCGAGCCTTGGAGGAAGGTCGAAAATGCTTCTACACCACACCAATAAAAGCGCTATCAAATCAGAAGTACCTAGACCTTGTCGAGGCTCACGGCACTGAGAGAGTTGGACTCTTGACCGGAGATACAAATGTTAACTCCGATGCGCAGATTCTCGTGATGACTACTGAGGTACTGAGAAATATGATCTATGCGCAATCGCCAGCCTTGGTAAACCTTGCATTTGTTGTCATGGATGAAGTTCACTACCTGGCAGATAAGTTCCGTGGGGCGGTCTGGGAAGAAATCTTGATCCACCTCGATCCCGAAGTTCTCGTGGTTTCACTCTCTGCGACAGTTTCAAACGTTGAGGAATTTGGTGAATGGCTAGGGACGGTACGAGGGCGCACTGAAGTGGTTTTGAGCGAGGAGCGACCCGTTCCGCTCTATCAACATGTTCTTGTCGGTCATCGGTTGCTCGACCTCTTTGAATCGCCAGGAAAAATCAATAAGGATTTGCTCCGTGAAGAACGTCGGGCCATACAACGCACTCAGTTCAAAGGAAGAGGGCGCGATAGCGGCGTCTTGGATAAGAGTGAGATCATCGCAAAGCTAGATGATGAAGGGTTGCTGCCTGCCATCTTTTTTATCTTCTCACGCAATGGATGCGATCTCGCTGCGAAAAGGTGTTTTCGAGACGGTATTGATCTGACCTCTGGGTATGAAAAATCGCAGATAGCTGAATATGTGCAGAGTAGGACTTCGCATCTGCCCGCAGAAGACCTAGCAGCTTTGGAATTTCATGAATGGGCGGCGATTTGGGAACGTGGAATAGCGGTTCACCATGCTGGGCTCCTGCCTTTGTTTAAGGAAATCATCGAAGGTCTTTTCAAGGAGGGTTACCTCAAAGTGGTCTTCGCAACCGAGACGTTAGCGCTAGGTATCAATATGCCGGCGAGGACTGTTGTCCTTGAGAAGTTAATCAAGTGGAATGGCGAATCGCATGTGATGATCACGCCCGGTGAATACACACAGTTGACTGGGCGAGCAGGGCGTCGCGGTATTGATATTGAAGGTAACTCAGTGATTCTCTGGACCCCTTCAATCGATGCAGCGATGGCTGCGAGTCTTGCAGGCACCAGAACATACCCTTTGAAGTCTTCATTCACGCCTACCTACAATATGAGTGCGAACTTGATAAACCGATTGCCGATCCCGAGAGTTCTTGATTCACTCTCTCTTTCTTATGCTCAGTATCAAGCGGATCGCTCCCTAAGCGGAGTCGTCGAACAAATTGCGAAGAATCAAGAGGCGCTGGCACTGGCCCTGCCAGGTTGTGAACAAGGCGACTTTGCTTCATATTTCAAGATGCGACTTGAGATAAAGGAATTGGAGAAATCTTCGATTAATGAGCGTGGATCAAGGAGACATAAGGCCCTTGAAGAGCGAGCGGAACGGATAACGATTCTTCGCCGGAAATTGAGAGAACATAGTTGCCATAGCTGCCCCGAGCGAGAAGACCATTCCAGAATCTACGAGAAGAGGTCAAAGCTAGAACGCGACACACTCGCACTCTCACAAAAAGTTGAGTCCCGTCGAAATGTCATTCCCAGAACTTTTGAGAGAGTCCTTGAAGTTTTGCGAGAGCTTGGATATGTCGAGGCGGAGCGCTTAACCGATTCTGGCAAGAAGTTGCTTGGTGTCTTTGCCGAATCGGATCTCTTGGTTGCGGAGTTGATTAAGGCAGATGTGCTCTCAGCTCTCGAAACGGCCGATCTACCAGCAATCCTTAGTGGATTGCTTTTCGAAGCCAGGGGCGAAGAGAAGCAACTGCCAAGGATTCCGAAGTCAATAAGCGAAGCTGTCCGCGATGTGGTTGCCCTGTGGGCGAGACTCGAAACCGTCGAGGCAAAACATGGCCTTGCAACGCAACGTGAGCCCGATTTCTCCATGAGTTGGAGTGTTAGCAGATGGAGTCACGGTGGATCCATATCAAGTGTTTTGCGGGAGGGCGATCTCTCAATCGGGGATTTCGTCCGTCATATCAAGCAGATCATTGACTTACTTGGCCAATTGACTTCAAGTGACACCATGAATTCGACTCGGTACCAAGAAGCGCTGAAAAGCATTGATCGAGGCATCATCAGATATGCATCGGTGAGCGCGTGAGGCTCTTAGTAGATTCAGCCTCGCTCTGGTACAGGGCGTTTTACGGAATGCCTGAGACGCTTCTTAGCCCTCGAGGTGAACCAATCAACGCCATCAAAGGGTTTTTCGATGGTGTCTCAGCGATCGTGGCACGTTATCGCCCAACCGAAATTGCACTCTGTTTGGATGGTGACTGGAGGCCCGGGTGGCGGGTCGAACTTTTTCCGGCATATAAAGCCAACCGTTTAGACGACGAAGGAGATGAGGCAGAACCTGATTTGCTCACCCCCCAGATTGAACCGTTGTTACACGTTGCGACACTGGCTGGGCTCGCTATCGTTGAAGCTGATTCGCAGGAAGCCGATGATGTCATTGCATCCCTCGCTGTGAAAGCGCCTTCGGATGTACGAGTCATGACAGGGGACCGTGATCTCTTCCAGCTCATTCGCCACTCGGAGATGATTCGCATCATTTATCTAGCGAAGGGAATTCAGAATCACGATCTCGTCGACCGCGCATACATTGAGTCCCGTTATGGAATCCCGGCGCATCGGTATCACCTCTTTGCCGCGATCCGAGGTGATGCTTCGGACGGTTTGCCTGGGATCAAAGGAATAGGTGAGAAGGGAGCAGCCGAGATTGTTGCTCACTTCGATTCTATGGCCGAGGTCATACGAGCTGCAGATGCCTCTGATTCACGGTTGCGACCACTCCACCAAAGAAAGCTTCTTGCTGATCGAGATTATGCGGAGATTGCGGAACAACTAGTCACCTGTCGAACGGATCTGGAGCTAAATGAAGCTGGTTTGGCATCTTGGCGCGAGCGCGCCGATCTCATCTCACTTCGAAAGTTTGGAAAAGAGCTGGGTTTAGGAAGCACGCTGGAGCGACTTGTCGCAACATTGGATCTCACGTGAAAAAGTTTTTTAGGATCGTCGCTCTCTGTGCTGCTGCTTTGCTGGTTGGTTTCGTCTTCTCGTTTGGTTTTGAACCTTATTCGCAATGGTATGCACCACTTGTCTCACTAATGCTGATGATCCTGCTGTCAAAACCGTATTCGACCAGGGTGCGCTTTGGTCTTTGGTACCTCTTTGGTCTTGGCTTTCTGGGACCGCTTCTTCACTGGACTTCGATATATGTGGGTGCCATGCCGTGGATCATCTTGATTCTCGGTCAATCGTTTTTCTTCGCCTTGTTGGCGTTTGGGCAAAATAGGGGCGCACTCTCTCCATTTGTATTCGCCTCGCTCTTTGCGGTGAGTGAGTTCCTGCGAGCCACCGTACCCTTCGGCGGTTTCGGGTGGGGGCGTTTAGGTTTCTCGCAACTTGATGGACCAATCCAGGGATGGTTACGGATTGGGGGAGTGGCGACTGTTGGTTGGGTAGGGGCCTTCATTGCTTGCTCCATTGTGATTCGAAGTCGAAAGAACTTATTGGTGGCTCTTGGGTTTCTAATCGTCCCGTTTGGATCGGCATTAGCAGCATCGGCGACGTCGGGGGGGGATGAGGCTTACCGTGTAGGACTCATTCAAGGAGGCGTTTCTCAACTGGGATTGGATTTCAACGCCACACCTCAGGAGGTATTCAATAGACATTTCGCCGAAACTGAGGCGCTTATTGCCTCTGAAAAAGTTGATCTCATTCTCTGGCCGGAGAATGCTTCGGATATTGACCCAATCACTAATTCATCTGTCTCGAAGCGAATAGATTCAGTTATAAACTCGGCGAAGACGTCTTTAGTTATCGGCGCGGTTACGCAGTCGGAAACGGGCCCAGAGAATGTCTCTTTGCACTATCAGTCTGGTTTAGGACTTGTTTCACAATATCAAAAACGCGATTTAGTGCCCTTCGGAGAATATGTACCACTGCGGGATTTCGCTCGCAGGTTTTCGCCACTGGTCGATACTGTCAAGGATTTTGTACCGGGCAGGGGAGTTTCGGTACACCGAGTAGGTGGCATGTCATTTTCACCGCTTATCTGTTTTGAAGTGCTCGATGATGAAATTGTCAGGGAAGCTATCAAAGTTTCAACTATCGGCGTGATACAGACAAATAACGCAACCTTTGGTCGAAGTCCCCAGAGTGCCCAGCAATATCAAATTTCGCGAGTAAGGGCGTATGAAAACCAACTGCCATTTTTGGTAGCGGCGACAACCGGACCCACCGCACTCATTTCAGCTGATGGCAAGACACTGGAACGACTTCCCGATTTCAAGTCTGGGCATCTCGTGGTGGAAGTTGCGCCAACTACACCTTCCCTGCCACCGATACGCCGAATCCACATCTTCTCCTTTTCGCTCATTCTGCTAATCCTTGCTTTTGCCTTCCATATTCAGAGAAGAAGGTTAGGTACCCTTCAATCATGAGAGCGCTTCTTTTGGTACCTACCTACAACGAATCAGCAACAGTTCATTCGTTGATTGCTCGCATCGAAGAAGTACGAGATTCGATCATGGAGTTGATTGGTGGCGAGTTGGACATGTTGCTGATTGATGACAATTCCCCAGACGGTACCGCCCACCTCGTTGAGCAGATGGGTAAAGAGTGGATAGATGTGATGCATCGATCTGAAAAAGGAGGCTTAGGACCGGCTTACATCGCTGGATTCAAGTTCGGCTTGGCGAATGGTTATGAGCTCTTGGTTGAAATGGATGCCGATTTAAGCCATCAACCTGAAGAGTTAATGGAGATGACTCGACCGATTGCAGAAAGTTCCGCCGATCTAACGATAGGCACGAGGTGGATGCCAGGTGGCAAAATCGTGAATTGGCCGTTTTCTCGGGAGTTGATCTCACGTGCCGGAACCACTTACGCTCGCTTGGTCCTTGGAATCAAGCTCCGAGACATCACGAGTGGGTATCGAGTCTTTCGATCCGAAGTCCTTCGTTCTATCAACCTTGAGAAGGTCGAATCGAAAGGATATGGATTTCAGATCGAGATGGCGCTGGAAACACTTCGCAATGGCTTTCGAGTCAAAGAAGTGCCCATTACTTTCGTTGAGCGAGCTGATGGGGTGTCGAAGATGAGTAAATCGATCGTGATAGAGGCACTTTGGAAGGTAACTCTCTGGGGTTTTCAGCGTATATTGAATCGCCGATAATATATATTATGTCAAATAGAAGTTAGCGATTGATAGCTAGCTCAGCTACCGGTTCGCAGGCGCAGACCAGGTTCCTATCCCCATGAACTCCATCAATACGCCCCGCCGTCGGCCAATACTTCGCTCGTCTCTGCAAACCAACCTGATTACCCATGGGAGAAACGGCTTTCTGGCGTGAGTACGGCCGGCTCCAATCGGTTGATGTTGCAACTTCAAGGGTGTGCGGTGCATGGCGGAGTGCTGACTGATCGACAGCGATTTCGCCTCTTTCAATCTCCGAGATTTCATCGCGGATGGAGAGCATGGCAGAGATAAAACGTTCGATCTCGTAAATATCTTCGCTCTCGGTTGGTTCGATCATCAAAGTGCCAGCAACGGGGAAGCTCATTGTTGGTGCGTGAAAGCCGTAATCCATCAATCGTTTCGCGATGTCATCCACGGTTACTCCCGTTTTCTTCGTGATCTCGCGAATATCGATGATGCACTCGTGGGCGATGAACCCAGATTCGCCGCGATAGAGTATAGGGAAGGCATCCTCGAGGCGATTGGCGATGTAGTTGGCGCTGAGGATGGCAACTTGAGTAGCACGTCTCAACCCATCCCCTCCCATTGCTCGAATGTAGGCCCACGAAATAGGCAAGATTCCAGCTGAACCATATGGAGCGCCACTGATAGGCCCCGGTCCAGTACCAGGACCCGCTTCTACATCCAATGGATGATTGGGTAGAAATGGGGCGAGGTGGGATTTGGCGATCACCGGACCAACACCTGGTCCTCCCCCGCCATGCGGGATACAAAAAGTCTTATGCAAGTTCAAATGAGAGACGTCAGCACCAAATTTTCCTGGTTGGGCAACTCCTACCAATGCATTGAGATTCGCTCCATCTACGTAAACCTGTCCCCCAGCCTCGTGGATCATTGAACAAATCCTTGTGATCTCTGATTCAAAAACCCCATGGGTCGAGGGATATGTGACCATCAATGCAGCTAAACGAGGGCCATACTCTTCGATGGCGCGCTCGAGATGATCGAGCGAAACGTTGCCTCGTTCATCGCAATCGATGACCACAACCTTCATTCCCGCCATCACTGCAGAGGCGGCATTTGTCCCGTGCGCGCTCGATGGAATGAGGCAAATATCTCTTCCGCTCTCCCCTATCGACTCTAGGTAGTTCTTAATCGCGAGGAGTCCGGCGAACTCGCCCTGTGAACCGGCATTGGGTTGAAGCGAGACTGCGTCGTATCCGGTAATTGAAACCAACCAGGAAGATAACTCGGCAATCAATTTGCGAGTGCCCGATGATTGTTCACGAGGAGCGAAAGGATGGAGATTGGCAAACTCTGGCCAGGTCACAGCCTCCATCTCCATGGCGGCGTTGAGTTTCATTGTGCAGGAACCGAGCGGAATCATGCTTCGATCAAGTGCGAGATCTCGATCCGCTAATGAACGCAGGTAGCGCATCATCGAAGTTTCGGAATGGTAAGTATTGAAAATCGGATGGGTGAGATATTCAGATTGTCGGAGTTGCCCGAAAGTAGTGGACTCCGAATCGGGTGGTCTAGGGTCAATTTGGAAAATTTCAGCTAAGTCGTGAAGCGTCTTCTCATCACACGTTTCATCAAAAGCTATGTTTACGCCCTCTCCTGTTCGGCGCAAGTTGTAGCGTTTTGCAGAGGCGCGCTTCAGCAGATCGTCCGCTTTAGTAAATGACGCGATAACAGAAATGGTGTCGAAGAAGTCGCCAGCTTTTACTTCATATCCGGCCAGATCCAGAGATAACCGGAATGCACTCGCCAATCCATGAATGTAAAGCGCTCGGGCGCGAAGACCTGATGGACCGTGGTAAGCCGCGTACATAGCGGAGATATTTGCCAAAAGAACCTGTGCCGTACAGATATTGCTTGTTGCTCGATCGCGCCTAATGTGTTGCTCCCGTGTCTGCAAGGCAAGCCTCAAGGCAGGGTTTCCATGAGAATCAACGCTCATTCCTACCAATCGTCCAGGAAGTGACCTCTCTAGCCCGTTTCGCACTGCAAGAAATCCTGCGTGAGGTCCACCAAACCCCATCGGTACGCCAAAACGTTGAGCTGAACCAACTGCAATATCCGCTTCAAATTCGCCGGGTGATTTGATCAGTGTTAGGGCAAGAAGATCAGAGGCAGCAATGAGAAGAGCGCCACTCTCGCGAGTCATTCTACGGATTGCTGCAAGATCGTGAATCAATCCATCTGTGTCTGGAGATTGAATCAAGACAGCAAACGGATTTGTGCTCGGAAAAGAATCCTTGATTGAGAACCGAACGACAGGAATACCAAGCGGTCGCGCCCGAGTCTCAAGAACTGCAACTGTTTGTGGATTGACACCGTATTCAACGAGAATCGGTGCATCCTCATCGCCCTGCCATACCCTCCTCGCCAGAGTCATAGCTTCAGCTGCCGCGGTTGGTTCATCAAGCATCGAAGCATTCGAAATCGCAAGCCCGGTGAGGTCTGCAACCATGGTTTGGAAGGCGAAGAGAGCTTCAAGACGACCTTGACTTATCTCTGGTTGATATGGCGTGTAAGCCGTGTACCAGGCAGGGTTTTCAAGGAGGTTTCGAACGATGACTGGTGGAGTCAACGTTCCAAAATATCCATTTCCGATGAGCGACTTAAATTTTTCATTCTGAGAGGCAAGTTCTCGCAACTCCTCGAGAACCTGATGCTCCCCGATCGCTTCAGGAAGATGTGCCTCGAGCGCATCGAGTGAACGGATGGAATCAGGAAGAACTACCTTCGTGAATGAATCCAAATCCCTAAATCCCAGAGAAAGTAACATCGTGGTGAGAGCGTGATTTGATGGACCTATATGCCTATCTTTGAAGCTCGCGACTCGATCGACACTCGACACCACCTAAGGATATGGAGTGCCTGAACCCTTTTCTCGCTGGAGTGCGTTAGTTCCGGCTAAGCGCCTTTAGCTTTTCGACGAACTGCCAATTCATCGAGATCGGATCGTGAACTCTCTCGTTCCAGTGTGACCAATGTCCCTTCAACTTCGCTGAGCACCTTTCCGATGGCGATTCCGAATACCCCTTGACCACCCTGGAGCAGGTCATAAACTTCTTCCGAGGACGAGCATTCATAGATCGAGACCCCGTCGCTCATCAAGGTCACCTGTTCAAGATTTGCAATGCCCTTGGAGATGAGGTGCTCGACCGCCTTTCGAATATTCTGGAGGGAAACGCCAGCATCAAGAAAGCGGCGGATGATTTTGAGGACCAAGATATCCGTGAAGCTATAAAGGCGGGCAGTTCCTGAACCTGACGCAGTTCGGATGGAAGGCACAACAAGCCCAGTTCGGGCCCAGTAGTCGAGCTGACGGTAGGAAATGCCTGCCGCCTGGCAGGCAACCGCTCCCCTGTAGCCATGCTCTCTCTGGGTAGAAGGCGTTTGGTTCGGGTTCATGAGGCTCCTATGCAGGGAGGGGGAAGTATCCTTGTTGGAGAACTGTAGAAAGTAAACACCCTAGACACAAGGACCGACACACTCTAAGACTCAAGTAAAAGTCAAGCTACCGAAGACTTCTATAGCCTCGTAGCGCCCACAAATAGGCCAGTGTGAAGGCGCCACCTATAGCGAGATAGATGATCTTGGCGATGTTCACCGATCCAGGCGCAAAAGCGGTGAAGCCGGTGAAAGCTGACGAAAGAGTTATCATCAGTAATCCCGCCTGACGAAGGGCGCGTTCCCCAAAGTTGCCGGCACCCATCAGCATGAAAGCCGAGAGACCTATAAGCGCCACTCCCAACATTCGTATCAACCAGAGTTCACTGGAATTCGGGTCTGCTCCGAGATTGAGCAGTTCTAGAAAAATATCGGGAATGGCTACGAGTGAGATGCTTGTGAGCAGAAAGACGGAAGCTCCAACTCTTAGAACCAAAGTAATCCGTCTCGCTAACATGACGAGAGGCTAGACCTACCCTGCCACGAGGTCTAGATGTTAAGAGTTGTTTCTGGGGGGATTTTCAAAGTGGTGCCAAATCAGGGTGCGAAATCCTCCGGATTGATTTGATCAAGGAACTCCCGAAACTTTTCGACCTCATCGTCGGCCTGATCCGGGATCTGAATACCCGCCTCTTGTAACAACTCTTCGCTGGCCAAGATTGGTGAGCCTGTCCTCAGGGCAATCGCGATGGCATCACTCGGTCGTGACGAAACAGTAATTCCTTGGTCGAGATTAATCAGCGAGTAAAAAACTCCATCCTTAAGTTCGGTCAGATGAATTGACTCCACCTTACGGTCGAGGGCGCCAAGTAAATCTTTCAGCAGGTCATGAGTAAGAGGCCGTGGAGGTTGAACACCCTGCTGAGCGAATGCAATCGCCGTTGCCTCAACCGCGCCAACCCAAATGGGCAGGTATCTATCCCCGCCCATCTCTTTAAGGAGAACGATTGGTTGGTTAGAGGGCATCTCTACTCGGACGCCCACCACATCGACAGCGTGGAAATCCATGGCTCTATCTTCCCTCAGCTAGGCCAGCTTTCACCAATGCTGCATGCAACCTCACGCTTAGTGAGCCTAGTTCTCGAATCACCTCTTCGGCTCTGGCTTTTGAATCGGTGTTCTTTTGTTTGAGCAATGGGGTGACGATTTGTTCGATTAATCCAATTTCACGATCAGCGGCAGTTTTAAAAGCGCGCAGATGACGACCTTCTATGCCGAAGTTGCTCATCTCTGCGATCGCAGAAGCAATAGCTAGCGCGTTGGCATCGTAGAAACGACCACGCGGTGCAATCACTCCGTAACCCTCAACTTCAACGAGTTGCTCATCCGAAAGCCCAGAAGATGCTAGAAGTTCATCTCGCGAGAGGCGAATGTCTGAGCGATCGGAGAAATCTGTTGGCGCATCGACTGCGGCTAGTCGAACCGTAGGCAAGGTGCCGGGTGTTGCCGGCGGGGTGAGCCCACGATCGAGTGCGTCAAGATTTTCCTTAATCACTTTGAGCGGAAGGTAAGCATCACGTTGTGCTAACAAAACATATCTAAGTCGCTCAAGATCACTAGTTGTGAACTTTCGATAACCACTTGGTGTTCGCTGTGGATCAATCAAACCTTCGGACTCAAGAAAGCGAATCTTGGAGATCGTCACATCCGGGAATTCTGGTCGCAACTTACTGAGTACTTCACCGATGCTGAGATAGGCCCGGGCTGGAACGCTCATATCACTCTCACCTTCACGTTGAGGGCAACGCTATTGAGCCGAGCCTTGAAGGTCAAGCCGAGCTTTACCCAGTTTTCAGGCTGGTATGGACTCCTCATCCCGAAATAAGGAGGGTGTATCCCGCAGAATCAAGGAGTGAGGCGTCGCCTGCACTCTTCACTTTTGCAATCCAACCGTCGTGGTACGGATCTTGATTGATTCGCTCTGGTGCGCTATTCAAGGATTCGTTTACTTCGAGAATTTCTCCGCCGACTGGTGCAAAAATTTCAGAAACGCTCTTTGTTGACTCCACTTCGCCACATACCGCTCCGGCCGATATTGACATGCCGACTTTTGGCAACTGTATGTAAACGATGTCACCAAGGGCTGACTGGGCATAATCTGTGATTCCAAAAGTTATAGTTCCATCGCCATTATCTGAAACCCATTCGTGTTCTTTGGTGTATCTCAGATTCTCTGGAACTGAACTCATGACTCTCCTACTTCTCAGGGGGCTGGCAGACTATAACCTCGAACTCAGAGCCTGAACAACCGCACGAGCGCCATGGATAGCGTAGAAGATACCGGTGACCAAATAGAGGGCTATCCCCCAACTTGAGAATGCCCAACCGAATATGAAGGCAAGGTCGGAGATCCATCTCTCTTCAATCCTGGTAAGTAGAAGAAGTGGAAATGCGTAGAGAAGATTGAAGGTTGCCGCCTTGCCGAGGTAGGTCACTTTAAAAGGTGCGATAGCAAATCGCCGCATGACGATGAGCAATCCACCCAAGAAGAGATCGCGAAGGAGAATCAGGACGACGATCCATGATGGCATGAGGCCAAGTTGGAGAAATGAAAGCAGGATTGCCAGGATGTAGAGGCGATCAACTGCGGGGTCTAGGAGTTCACCGATTCTGCTCCCCTGATTGAAAGCCCGTGCAATTTTTCCATCGAGATAATCGGTGGCGCCGGCTACAAAGAGCAGGCCCACTGCCATTCCAAAACGCTCGTTTGTGATCAACCAGAAATAGACCGGTATGCCAAGCAATCTCAGGAGAGAGAGCAGATTCGGGATGGTCAGAATTTTCATCTCAGTCATAACTGATCAACCCTTCTAAAATCGCGCAGACTTCAAGTTGTCGGGACGGCGGGATTTGAACCCGCGACCACATGACCCCCAGCCATGTGCGCTACCAAGCTGCGCTACGTCCCGTGCTTCTCGCCCATGCTACTTCGTTTCCGAATTGAGGAGCTACTGCCCACGCTCACTCTCCCTTACACGTATGGAGATGCGAATCGGGCTCCCTTGAAAACCAAATTCCTCCCGCAACCGCCGCTCGATGAAGCGACGATACGAAGCTTCGATGAAGCCTGTGGCAAAGAGGATAAAGGTGGGAGGTGAGATCGCTGCCTGTACGCAATACTGAATCTTGGCCTGCTTGCCACCGCGAACAGGAAGCGGGTTCTCGGCAACAATCGAACCGATGAAAGCATTGAGCCTGCCTGTGGGAACTCGCAGCTTCCACGAGTTCAAAGCTCGCTCGATTGCAGGGGCTAGACGGTCTTTATGCCACCCCGTCTTGGCTGAGAGGTTGATTCGTTCCGCCCACAGGACTTGCTCAAAGGCTCGTTCACTCTCGCGCTCGAGTTGGAGGCGGCGCTCTTCATCGACCAGGTCCCATTTGTTCATCACTATCACGATCGCTTTACCTGACTCCTCAATCATGGAGATGAGGCGCAGGTCCTGTTCGGTGATCACATTGGAGGCATCGATCAGCAATAGCCCCAGATCGGCTCTATCGAGCGCCTTCTCAGTTCGCAGAATCGAGAAGTAATCAGCTCCTTCATCTTGGTGGGAACGACGTCTTATTCCTGCAGTATCAATCAGGCGCACTTCTCGCCCGTCCAAGTTAACAATCTCGTCAATCGGGTCTCGAGTCGTTCCAGCCGTCGAATCAACGAGCGCACGATCGGAGCCGACAAGTGCATTGAGAAGACTCGACTTACCAACATTCGGCTTTCCAAGGATTGCCAGACAATCCATATCATCTCGAACTTTGCCTTTACCAATTTCAGGAAGAATTCCAACAAGTGTGTCTAAGAGATCACCACTTCCACGACCATGGAGTGCAGAGATGAAATGTGGCTCTCCCAGACCTAAATTCCAGAGTGCATAGGCGTTCGACTCGTCGCCCTCGTTATCAACCTTGTTTGCAACGAGAAATACCTCTTTGCCAAATTTACGGATGAGGGCAATCATCTCTTCATCCTCAGTGAGAGCACCTGTTTGGGCATCCACAACGAAAAGGACCAAATCGCAGTCTTTGATTGCGCCAATCGCTCTTTCTGCAATGTATTGATCGATACCAGTAGCGCTTCGATCCCAACCACCCGTATCAACCAAAATGAAATCACGTGAGTTCCATGAGGCGAGGTGTTCGACAACATCGCGAGTTATTCCAGGGCGATCTTCAGTAATCGCATCCGCTCTTCCGGTGAGGCGATTGATAAGACTCGACTTGCCAACATTAGGACGACCTACCACGGCAACTCGCGGCAGACCTAATACACCAGCCTCGCGCAGAAGGTCCCAAATGTGATTGATCGTCTCTTCTAGATTCATATCAGAGGAATCAACAACCACGCAGTCGCTAGCAACTGTAAGTGGTGAAATCGCTCGACTTGAATCCTTCTGATCGCGTTCTGAAAGGTTGAGGGCAGTAACTGATCTACTTTCTAGTCCCATCTCTGTGCTCCGTCTTGAAGCTCGCGCGCTGATATCAGCTTCCAAATAGACCTTCAAATCGGCTTCCGGCATCACTACTGAACAAATGTCACGTCCCTCCACAACTATTCCACGAGTTGCTTTGTCGATTAAATGACGTTGCAATCCAAAAAGAAACTTGCGCACAAGGGCATTTGCAGCAACTTCACTTACACGTGCGGTGACAGACTCATCTCTAATAGACGAAGTTGAGTCAACTCCATCGATCACGAACTTTTGTTCTTCAGGGTCGGTAGAGACAGAGAAAAGATGTTGATCAAGATTCGCAAATAGTTGGTCAGTGCCTTCGTGTGATCCTCTCATTGCGAGAAGAGTCACCATTCTGTAAAGAGCACCAGTATCAAGATATTGCCAGCCACCGCGACGAGCTAGACCCTTCGCAGTGGACGATTTACCAGACCCACTGGGGCCATCAATTGCAATCTTTATCAAGATTCACTTCTTCTCTTTGAAGTAAAAAACAAAACTAGAATCAATCAAAGCTTTATCCAAGGTATTTTCTTGATCCGGACTTATTGACACGGTCAACAATCCTGTTTCCTGAGCTGGACTATGTTCAAGAGAAATGTCCTCGATGTTGATGGAATGCCGATGACAAATATCAAAAATCCTCGCGAGTGCTCCTGGTTGATCTGGAACAACTATCTGACATTGAGTGTAGTTGCGCGGAATAGCGCCATGTTTTCCGGAAATCAATGATCGTCCATTTTTTCCTTCAGTGAAAAAATCTTCGATAGTACTTTCATCTCTCACCTCAATTGCTTGCTTAAACCGTCCCAATTCTTGAATCAGCGATTGCAAGGTTTGCGTAACTGCTTCTTCGTTCACGCGAAGTATCTCGACCCAAAGTTTCGCATCCGAATCCGCCAAGCGCGTCATATCTCGTAAGCCCTGGCCGGCCAAAGAAGCGCGCGATCCCCATTTCCCAGCCTTGGAAGCAAGCACCGTGCTCAGTACCTGCGGCAGATGGGAAGTTGTAGCCAAGAGCTCGTCATGCTCCTGTGCGCTCATTCGATATGGGGTGGAGCCGAGTGACAGGATCAAATCCTCGACCGCGCGAAGTACACCCTCGGGATTCTCTTGTAGTGGTGAAACAATCCAAGCGCGGTTGAGGAAGAGGTCCGCTCTTGCGGCAGAAGGACCGTTAACTTCACGACCAGAGATCGGGTGAGAGAGCACGATACGACTTAAATCCACCGATAAATCACGAAGTTCCAGTTCAAGATTAGTCTTTGTACTGGAAGTTTCTACAACTATCGATTCGGGGTAGAGAACCTGCTGTTCCTTTATCACCCTAGCTGTGGCACTCGGTGGGACAGCTACGATGACCATGGAGGGATTTTCCTCGACCCTTGACCATCTCCCCATCAGAGCTCGACTCAGGCCCTGCGATTGAGGATTCACATCCAACATAGAAACCGGATGTCCTAGCTCGACCACCTTCAGTCCGATTGAAGTGCCGATCAATCCTGCACCGACAATGCGAATATGAGATTTCATCGCTACTACTGGGCTAAGTCTTTTCGAAGATCTCTTGTGGCCCCTAGGTAGACGTGTTGAATCTCTGATCTCTCTTGAGCGGTTTCAACATGCATCAAAACACGGACAACTCGAGGCATTCCTCCTGGTACGCCAATTTCTTGAGCGCAGATAAGAGGCACATCCCCTAACGGAAGTGAACGGGCAGAGGCAGCGGGAAAGTCAGCATTGAGATCAGGAGTGGCAGTGAATAGGACAGAAATGATGCAGTCGTAACTCAACGAATTGAGCTCAACCATTGCCTCAATCAGCACCGGAACTTCCCTTGAGAGTGCCTCGGGCGAATTCTCAGAAATCTGAACCGCACCTCGAATCCCACGAACTGGCATGGGGTGAGTCTACGTTGATTCATGAGTCAAACGCGGGAAGTGAAAACTCGTCGAATAGCCCAATAGTTTTAGCAATTAACAGTTTTATCTATTTTATTGAAGCATCTCTCTGACGCGCTGGAAGAACCTAACCCGGGATGGAATCTCTATAAATCGACAATACGTGAATCAATTGCGCCTAAAAATATCGATAAATATCTATTCTCCATTGTCGAAATAATCTCTGAACATATATATCGATAAACGGTTATAACGTTAAATGGTTAAAATGTTTAATGTATTCAACGACTAACTAATAAACCTTTTCATCTTTCTTGAGATAACGCCACTCTCCCTCTCGAAGTGAACCCAGTTCAATTTTGCCGATCCGGGTTCTTAGAAGTCTTTCAACTCGATGGTCCAGGCGCTCCATGGCTCGCCGAATGACTCTGTTACGTCCATCTTTGATAACGAGCAGAATACGATTTGGCCCAGTCCTTAACACTCGAGTTGGTTTGAACTCACCATCATCAAGTTCGACTCCAAGGCGCAACTGGTCGATTTCTTCCTTGGAAATATGAGACTCCAGGGAGACGATGTACTCCTTATCAACCTCGTATTTCGGGTGGATCAACCTCTGGGCAAAAGCTCCGTCGTTGGTGAGGATGAGTAGACCCTCACTTTCGCGGTCTAATCGCCCCACATGAAACAAACCCCTATGCGGCATTGAGGAAGTGAAATCAACAAGCGATTTTTCACCGGACATACTAGACAAAGTGCCTCTTGGTTTATGGAATGCAATCATAACTTTAGATTTTTCTGTCAAAATAGTTTTACCATCAATCTCAACTTTATCGTTTATCGGATTAACCAAAAGGCCTTTTTCCAACATGGTCTTTCCATTGACACTTACGCGACCTTCCTCAATAAGAAGATCCGCACCTCTACGACTACTTATCCCCGATGATGCTATGAATTTGTTAATCCGAATCACTCGGTGAGGGTAGCAATAACCTCGTCTAAACCATCACGATCAGGCAGAAGAGGTGCAATTGGAGGAAGATCGCTGAGCGCGTTGAGCCCCAACCGCTCAAGGAAGAGCCTGGTGGTGCTATAAAGAACGGCGCCGGTTTCGTATTCGATCCCTACCTCTTCCACTAGGCCCCTGGTGGCCAGTGTCTTCATCACTGCTTCGACATTCACGCCTCGAATGGCAGAGACTCGTGCGCGCGAGACCGGTTGTCGATACGCGATGACTGCCAACGTTTCAAGAGCAGCCTGGGTGAGCCTGGCGGGCTGACCTTCAACCACGAATCTCTCCACAAAGGCAGCCTGGGCGGGATCTGAGTAAAACCTCCATCCTCCGGCCACCTCTCGAAGCTGAAAACCTCGCTTTGCCGTTAGGTATTCATCACGCATAGCTCTTAGGGTCCCCTCCGCCTCGTCGAGGGGTATCTCGAGGATTTGAGCCATCACGCTCACAGAAACGGGTTCTTCCGAGACCATCAATATGGCTTCAAAGGCGCTTCTAACCTCTTCATTCATCAGCGGATACCTCGTCACTCGACTCAATCGGTCGATCAAACTCGTCCGGGATGGTGACCATTGAGCTCTCGTCCCCGAGCCATTCGACAGTTAGGTCACCAAGCGCGATTAACTGTTGGAAGCGGATCACTCCTTCACGAAAGAGCTCTAATAGAGCCAAGAACCTGGCAATCACGATTAGCTGCGAGGGTGCGTCCGCGGCAATCGCCCGAAATGTCATGATTTTCATTCTCTTCATCTTCGCAATCAACCTCTGCCCTTCCTCCGCGACCGAGACCAAAGGTAGATGTAGGTGAGCCGTCGA
>Ga0194123_10000303_pt1 | contig 96199 bp, 87 predicted proteins | sample TA2MahsurfametaG_5_FD_155479 | JGI IMG/M metagenome (GOLD analysis project Ga0194123, IMG submission 155479) | Freshwater microbial communities from Lake Tanganyika, Tanzania - TA2015023 Mahale A surface | ecosystem: Environmental > Aquatic > Freshwater > Lake | place: Tanzania: Lake Tanganyika... | reverse complement strand
TCAGCAGATTGAGGGGTTTGCCAGTGCGCATCGATATCACTCAAACCCGGGTCTGAGTCGGCCGACTGAACAGCCCCGCGGGCCGCACCAGCAGCACGCCAACGATGAGCGCGAGCGCAAAGCTGAGCTTGAGCTCGGGCCCGATCAGCCATGCGCCCACCAGAGCGTCCAGCAGCCCCACGATGAGGCCGGCGGCGGCTGCACCCCAGGGGTTGTCAATGCCGCCCAATAAAGCTGCCGCAAATCCGTAGAGCAGTACGCCTGCCATCATATTGGGATCAAGGTAGATGATCGGCGCGATCATCATTCCGGCGACAGCGCCCAAAGCGGCAGCCAGGCCCCAGCCGAGTGCCAGCATCCGTCCCGCTGAAATACCGACCAGCCGGCTTGAGTCGGGATTTTGTGCCACAGCGCGCATCGCGAGCCCCAAACGGGTGCTCCGAAAGAAGAGCCATACCGCCATCAGCTCCAGCACGATCAGCGCGACAACGCCTGTTGCGTGCCAGCTGAGGTACGGAAACCCGTCGAGGCTGCCGTTTGGGAATGGGCTTGGAAACTCACGCAGCACGGGTGTGAAAAGCCAGGAGGCCAGGCTGTGAAAGATCGACAGCAACGCAACGAACACGATCACCGCAGCAAGGGGATGGGCCTTCGAAATCGGTGCCACGATCATTCGTTCAAGAACCATCGAGGCTACAAAAGAGAGCAGGATCGTGAGGCAGAAAGCGCTCCAGTAGCCCAGCCCCGCCTCGATCAGCGCAAGCGCCACATAGGTTGAAAACATCGCCATTTCGCCCTGCGCGAAGTTCAGGTGATGCGTGCTGCGCCAGACCATGACCAGCGCCACGGCAAAGCTTGCGTAGATGGCGCCGCTGGTCACCCCTGCAAACAACTGATGAAGGAAAATTTCCATGGTGGTTGAGTCACTCGCCCAGATAGGCGCGCTGGACGCGCTCATCGTTTCGCAAATCAGTGGCGGGCCCTGAAGCAATGATGCTGCCGTGCTCAAGCAGATAGGCGGTGTCGGCGAGGGACAATGCAGCGTGCGCATTTTGCTCGACCACCAGCATCGACACCTGTTCCTGCTGCCGGATCATGTGGAGCGCATCGAACAACTGGTCGACCAGGCGCGGCGCCAGGCCAAATGAGGGTTCGTCGAGCAGCAGGAGGCGGGGCTTTAGCATCAACGCCCGGGCGATCGCGAGCATTTGCTGCTCTCCCCCAGACAGCGTTCCTGCCTGTTGAGAAAGGCGTTCTTTCAGCCGCGGGAAGTGCCCGAACATGCGCTCGCGGTCTGCTTCAATGCCCGCGCGGTCGCGCCGCAGCCATGCGCCCAGGCGAAGATTCTCGTCGACAGTCAGATGCGAGAAAGTTCCGCGCCCCTCCGGAACATGGGCCACGCCCAGACCTGCGATTCGCTCGGGCGGCAGCCCGGCAATGTCGGCGCCCTGCAGCCGAATCCGGCCACTGACCTTGAGCATGCCGCTTAGGGCGCGAAGCGTGGTGGTTTTGCCGGCCCCGTTGGCACCCAGCAGCGCAATCACCTGACCCGAACCGATCGACAGATTGATGTTTTGAAGGATCGAAATATCGCCATAGCCAGCGCAGAGCTGCTCAACTTCCAGAAGCAGGGTCATGATCGGGCGCCCAACCATGCATCGACCACCTGGGGATGACGTCGAATCTCGGCGGGTGTTCCCTCGGCAATCTTGCAGCCGAAGTTCAGCACGACCACGTGATCGCATACCGCGCTCACCAGACGCATCCGGTGTTCGATCATGAGCACCGTGGTGGCATACCGCTCACGCAGCATCAGAATGGTTTGCGCGAGCGAATCGGCCTCGGAGGTGGTAAGCCCGCTTGCCGGTTCATCAAGCAGCAGCAGGCGTGGTGCTGCGCCCAGTGCGCGGCCAAGCTCGACCCTGCGACGCATACCAAGCGATAGTTCGCCCACCGTACGATGGGTAAACCCGTGCAGTCCCAGCGATTGCAGCAGCTGCTCGGCGCGGTCGTGTGCGGCCCGCTCGGCGCGCCTCACCCCGGGCAATGCGAGCGCGTGCGCAATCCACCCGGCACGGTGCCGCACATCGGTTCCTGCCAGAACATGGTCGTGAACCGACATCGAGTTGAATAGGGCGAGGTTTTGAAACGTGCGCGTGATGCCCAGTGCAGCCAAGGCATGCGGGGGCTTTGACAAAATCGACTGTCCGTCAAACAGAATCTCGCCCGACTGCGGCGTCTGAAGGCGACTGATGCAGTTGATCAGCGTGGTCTTGCCTGCGCCGTTTGGCCCGAGCAGGCCGCAGATCTGGCCTGAGGGAATGTCGAAGCTGACATCATCGAGCGCGACGACGCCGCCAAACCGCATTCGCAGGCGGTCAAGCTTCAGGAGCGATGACACTGAGAGCGGGCTTCGCGGGGCAGGGTCAGGCGGCTGAGGCGTCAGACGACATCACCGTGCAGGAAGGCCTATTGCGGCTTGATGCCGGCACTTCGAATCACTTTGCCCAGCGCATCGGCCTGCGAACGAACATAGGCCGCGAACGCTGAGGGCGAGTTGCCAACCGCTTCGAACCCAAGCTTTTCCAGGCGATCCAGCACGCCCGGATCTTGCAGCGACTTCACCGTGTCCGCATGCAGTCTGGCGATGATCTCAGGGGGGGTGCCAGCCGGCGCCACCAGCCCGAACCAGGCGACGATTTCGTAGCCCGGGAGGCCTGCTTCAGCGATGGTCGGCACATCGGGCAGCTGACGGTCGCGCTTGGGCGAGGTGACCGCGATGGCGCGGATTCGGCCCGACCGGATGTGGTTGATCGCTGCAGGGATGTTGTCGAAGGTCATGTCAATCTGGCCGGCAATCAGATCGTTCAGCGCCGGCGCAGCGCCCTTGTAGGGCACCTGCGAGAGCTTGGTTCCCGCCATCAGGTTGAACATCTCAGCGGCGAGATGGCCGGTTGCGCCAAATGCCGCAGTTCCGTAAAGGAGAGGTCTGGGGCTTGATTTCGCAAGCGCGATCAGTTCAGGCACCGTTTTCGCGGCCAGACTGGGGTTCACCACGATCACGTTGCCCGATACGGCCACCAGCGAAATCATGGCCAGGTCACGCTGCGGGTCGTAGGGCAGGTTGGCCCGCATGAAGGGCTGGGTCGCGAGCGTAATGCCTGACATCATCAGCGTGTAGCCGTCGGCGGGCTGGCGCACCACGTATTCCTCGGCGATGCTGGTGGTGGCACCGGCGCGGTTTTCGATGACGGTGGGCTGCCCCAGATGATCCGCCAGCTTGATCGCAACCGCGCGGGTAAGCAGGTCGACCGTTCCTCCGGCTGAAGCCGGCACCACGATCCGAACCGGACGCGACGGGTAACTCTGCGCGATTGCGCTGGACACGCAGAAGGCCGATAACAGAGCACCGAGCACGATTCGAAGCATCATGGATCTCCGGTTGGGTTGAGATGCGACTCTAGCTGAGGCGTGTTCGGCTGTTAAGCGTGTCATGCGTTCCGGATCCGGGCGGCGAGCGCCGTGGCGCTGTTACGCAGCAGATTCTGATCGGCCCCGACGGCCACAAACAGGCAACCCTGGTTGACATAGTGGCGGGCAAGCGCCTCATCGCCCGTGAGAATGCCCGCTGCTTTGCCGCAGGCCCGAATCCGCGCAATGGCGCGATCGATCGCGGCCAGCACCTCGGGGTGCTTTGGATTGGCCAGATGTCCCATCGCGGCCGACAGGTCGCCCGGCCCGATGAAGACGCCGTCTATGCCATCGACTCCGGCGATCGCCTCAAGATTCTCCAGGCCCTGGAGCGTTTCGACCTGTACCAGGACGCAGAGTTCATGGTGGTTGCGGTGCGCATAGCCCTGCACCCGGCCGTAGTGGCTTGCGCGCGGCGCGCCCGCATAGCCGCGCACGCCCAGCGGTGGATAGCGCGTGTAGGCCACGGCGTTACGCGCCTCCTCCTCGGTCTGTACATACGGCACCAGGAGGGTCTGTACGCCGATGTCGAGCAGCCGCTTGAAGGTGACCATGTCATTCCAGGGCGGGCGGACGATCGGTGCGGCGGTGCCGCCTGTCATCGCCTGCAACTGCGCGAGCACCTGCTGCAGATCGTTGGGCGAGTGCTCCATATCGATCAGCAGCCAATCGTAGCCACAGTGCGCGAGGATTTCGATGCTGATGGGGCTGCACAGGTGCGACCACAGACCGATCTGTGCTCGATGCGCGTTCAGTGCCTGCTTGAAATGATTGACGGGCAGATCCATCACAGCTCCCTGGTGGCGTTGAGGTCCGTGAGCTTAATGGATCGGGCCCACCGCTGCGACACCTCTGTTACCGTGACGATAACCCGGCGTCTTGAGGCTCGTTTGCAGGCTCGCGCCACCTTCATTCAGACAGGAGTCGTTCAATGATCGGACAGGACGCATCACCGAGCCTCAGTGCGCTTGATGGAATCTGGCGATTGGTCGAAGCGCTCGCGTGGGATGAGCATGGTGCGCCGCTCCCACCGCCCTATGGTGTACGAACGTTTGGCACGGTCCAGATTCAGAATGGCCGAATGCTCGCAGTGCTCTGTAATGGCGATGCGGATATTTCTAACGGACGCCCGCGCGAATATGTGTCGTACGGCGGGCCCTGCCAATTCTACGGTGAAGTGTTCGAGACGCAGGTGGAGCTCTCAGCGCGAGCCGACTGGCTGGGCGGCGTTCAGCGCCGCGAGGCAGCGCTTCAGGGAGATCGCCTGGTGCTCAGGCCGCCACTACGCGACTATGGCGGTATCGTGCAGCGGCGTGAGCTGATCTGGGAGCGGGTCTGGCGGCCCGCACACGTCTGAAGGTGACACGCCCGGTGGCGGCGCTGCCGGACCGCCAACGGCGATCAGAGATCGCGCAGGCCGCTTTGTCTGCGGGTTACGCGAGCAACTGCCGCTTCCATCAGACCCGACTCTTCGGACATCAGGGTGAAGGCCTGCCTGGCTCGGGTAATGCCGGTGTAGAGCAGCTCGCGCGTCAGCACCGGGCCGCCGCGTGCCCCAAGCGCCAGCGCGACATGCTCAAACTCTGATCCCTGGCTCTTGTGAACCGTGGTGGCAAATGCGGTCTCGACGTTGGCAAGCCGGCTGGGCGATATTGTCCGAATGCCGCCTGTGGCCGCGAACACGACGCGAAGCCGGTCCGGGGCGCCTGCGGCAGGCAGTACGATCCCGACGTCACCGTTGTAGATACCCAGAGACGGCTCGTTTCGCGTCACCATCACCGGTCGCCCGACGTACCACGTGGCCTGCGGCTGCAGCAGCCCGGCCCGCGCAAGGCCTTCTGCGATCGCCTGATTCAGGCCGCTTACACCCCATTGACCGTCGCGGATGGCACACAGGACGCGAAAGCGATCGAACGCGACAAGAACATCGAGCGCCCACTGCGTGTAGGGCCCGGTTTCAGCCGGCGCAGTCTGCGAAGCGAGCCGCTCGAGGTAGTCGCGGTAGCACGCACGTGCGCCGTCCCGGCCGCTGACAGCCAACGTCACGACAGCCTCAACCGGTACGCGCTCAGCGGCAAACAGGGCGCCGTGGGGATCTGCCGCGAGCAGCGCCGCAGCCTGCCTGGGGTCCGCCTCATCATTGACCGCGCGGGCCAGCGCGCCAATTGGACCGGTGAAGCGCCGACTGTGGCGCAGCATGACGATTTGCGACGCAAGCGGCGACGTTGCACCCGGCTCTGCCGGTATGCGCTCTCCGGTGGTTGCTTCGATGTAGCGTGCGGTCTCAGGCTCGGGGCCTGCGTGGTGCGCGGCGCTACACAGATCGCCCAGCACCGCACCGGCTTCAACCGATGCCAGCTGGTCCTTGTCGCCCAGCAGCACAAGTCGTGCGGAGTCGGGCAGTGCGTCAAGAAGCGCTGCCATCATTTCAAGATGCACCATGGAGGCTTCGTCCACGATCACCAGGTCGACAGCGAGCGGACTACCCGCATGATGGCGAAACTTTCTGCTGTCCTGAATTGCGCCAAGCAGCGCATGCAGGGTTCGAGCCGGACCAAGTTGCGCGCCAAGGTCCGCGAGATCAATCCGATCGGCCAAAGCGCCTGCCAGAGACTGCAATGACTGATCGATGGACTGGCGCAGGCGCGCGGCCGCCTTGCCGGTTGGTGCAGCCAGCGCGATGCGCAGTTGAGCGGGCTGCGGATTGACAGCGGCCAGAAGCGCGAGCAGACGCGCCGCGGTGGTGGTCTTTCCGGTACCAGGACCACCCGTGATGATGGTGATTCGGCCCCGGGCTGCGATCGCACAGGCGATTCGCTGCCAGTCGGGGACTGGCTGCTGAGGGACGCCGGGTTCACGCGGTTCCGAGCGTGCGATCGGCTCGAACAGGCGATCGATCCAGGTTCGCACAAGCGGCTCGTCGACCGCATCGCGGCAGGCACCACGGCGGCGGACCGCGGCGGCAACCGCCTGCTCGTCGGACCAGTAGCGACGCAGATACAGTCTTGGTGCATCGCCGGTTGGATCAAGCACCAGCGGCTCGCCGCCATCGGGCTTGAGTCCGATGGTCTGCACCACACAGCTGGCCCGGATCACATCAAGCCAGGTTGATGTCTCAGAGGGCAGTGCTGCCCAGAGCACTCGGGTCTGCTCGATGGCCTCGGGCGTCCAGCCAAAGATCTCGGCGTCGGGGCGACAGAGGGCGGCGAGCGGCAGACAGCTGTGGCCCATCGCTTCGACACGGCTCAGCATGGCCGCCGCCACGGCAAGCGCTGGCCCACGGTCGGGGTCGAAGCTGACGACAAAGCGAGCGAAAGCGTGATCAAGCTGTCGCAGGTGACCCGCACGGCTCAGGTCGGCGAGCAGGTGCATCACCATGGCTCGGCGGCGCTCTCAAACAGCGGATCGAGTTGGCCGATGAGTGTCAGCACCTGGGCGTTTGCGGGAATCGCATACTCGCCAGACACCGGACCATCAATCCCTCGGATGAACCAGAACAGCGCACCGCCCAGATGTTTCTCGGGCCGGTAGGTGCTGCCCATTCGTGTGCGCAAAAGCCGGTGCAGCGCGAGCAGATACAGCGCAGCCTGAACATCGTAGCGGTGCCTGGCCATTTCCGACTCGAGCGCGGTGCGGTCGTAAGCGTGTCCGTCTGGCCCAACGCGGTTGGTCTTGTAGTCAAGCACCCAGTAGCGGCCCTGATGTTCGAACACCAGATCGGCAAAGCCCATCAGCATGCCATTGAGTTGCCGCGGCGGCAGTTCCGGCCGTGCCAGGCCCCCGAGCAGCGCCCGCTGACAGAACGCATCGACCTCGGTGGCACGCAGGTGCGTGGCGGGCATCCAGAACTCCATCTCTGGCAGCCGTTGCCGGAGCTCTGGCAGCGCCGCGCCCAGGATGGGCAGCCGGGTCTGCAACAGTGCAAGTAACCAGCCTAGAACCCCCTCATGCCATTTGCCCCAGCCCGACCGCTCGCAGCGTGCCGCCAGCTGGCGTTGAGCGGTGGGGTTGTCGGCGAGCGAAAATCCCTCGCGGTCCAACCATTCAAGCAGGCCATGAATGAAGTCGCCTGCTCTGGCCCCGCCGGGCAGTCGATGCCAGGGGGCAAAGTCGGCAGGCATGCGCGGCGCGAAGGCAGGGTCGGGCAGTCCTGCTTCCTCGTCGGCGGCCCGGCTGCGATAGGCCGCTGGCGCAAATGCAGTGCTGTCCAGATCCCGTGCAAGCAGTGAATAGCTGCCCGGCGACCAGTGCCGTTCAAAGTTCGCCGCATAGGTCGCTTGTTCGCCCAAGGGGCGCAAGTCGCGGGGCGCAGCGAGCATGGCGCAGTCGCCGACCTCGGGCATGGCCTCCAGCGCAATCTGGCTGTTGAAGCGTTCGTGCGCGTCGTGAGCCAGCACCTGAAGCTGGGCCAGCCAGCCGGCCGGGTCGCGCGGCTCGGGTCCGCCCAGCAGCCGCCCCGCAGCGCTATGGTGCGTGATGCACTGCGCGCTGTTGCCGACTTTCAGCAGGCCAAACCCCATCCAGACAGCGTATCGCGCCCGGGTCACTGCAACATAAAACAGGCGGAGATCCTCGCGCAGCCGTTCAAGATCGGCCTGTGCGATATCGGCGTCGTCATAGTCAAGCTTCAGCTGTCGCTCGCCCACCTGGCCAGGCAGCACCACGAACCGCGTGTCCTTGCGACTCACCCGCTTGCCGCTGCAGGCAAACGGCAGACACACCAGCGGATATTCGAGCCCCTTGCTTTTGTGGATGGTGACCACGCGGATCAGATCGGCATCGCTCTCGAGCCGCAGCAGGTGCTCGTCGGCGGCGGTTGACCCGGTGTCGGCAATGCTGCTGCCAAGCCAGCGGATCAGCGCCTGCTCGCCTTCGAGCTCGGTGCTTGCCTGTTGCAGCAATTCAGCCAGATGCAGCACATTGGTGAGCCTGCGCTCCCAGTCGGCCAGCCGCCGCCACCGCTCGGGAAGACTGAAGTCATGCAGCATCTTTCTGAGCATTGCCAGGATGCCGCGCTCATTCCAGACCGCCCGCAGCCAACGCAGCTGCTCGCAGCGCAGATCGAATACCTCGTCGTCGTTCGAAAGTTGCTCGAGCTCGGAAAGCGATAGGCCAATGGTCGCCGTTGCCAGCGCGGACCGAACCAGCGACGCGTTGGACGGTGCGGCCACCGCGCGCAGCCAACGCAACAGATCGCTGGCCTCGCCGGTTGCGAACACCGAATCACGCTCAGACAGATACACCGACGCCACGCCGCGCCTGCGCAGTTCGCTGCGTACCGCATGGGCCTCAGTACCCGTGCGCACCAGCACCGCAATATCTTTCGGGCGCAGTCGAGTGAAGGCGCGCGCCGCATCCTGAAATCCAGCCCGGTCGTCGTTGAGCCAGCCCACGATGCGCTCAGCACAGCGGGCGGCAAGCCTCGCCCGGCTGGCCTCGTTGGATCGAACCGCCAGGTCGTGTTCAATGGTGATCGGCGCAAGCGCTCCAGCGGCGGTGACCAGTCGATCGGGGCGGCCTTTTGCGCGAACACGCTCGAATGGCATGGGGTTATGACTACCATCCGAGAACAGAAACGCACCGCTCAGGCCTGGCGCTGCCGATGACAGGGCGGTTGGCCTCTCCGCGTTAAGCTCACGATTTTCGGCGCGGTCGAACCAGCTGTTCACCGCGTCCACCAGGTCCTGCGTGGAACGATGATTGGTATCCAGGGCGTAGTGACGACCATCGGTTGCTGTCCGTGCGCGCAGATAGCTGTAAATGTCGGCGCCTCGGAATCGATAGATCGACTGCTTCGGATCGCCAATCAGCAATAGCGCATGATCGGGGTCGTTGTCTGCGCAGCGGTAAAGGGCGTCAAAGAGTCGATACTGCTCTGGCGAGGTGTCCTGAAATTCGTCAATCAGCGCAACCGGGTAGCGGGCCAAAATGCTGTTCCGAAGCGACTCGCCCTGCGGACCGTTGAGTGCACGTGCCAGACGCTCGACAATGTCGGCGAAACCAAAACTGCGCGTCCGGGTCTTCAGCACCGACAGCCGCTCGCCAACCTGCGTCGTCAGAAACATCCGGATGGGTGTTTGCGGCGAGGGCAGTCGGGCCATCGCGCGCAGCAGTTCGGCAAACGTCGCAAAGCCTTCGTGAAGCTCGATGGGTGGTGCGCCGGGCTGACGAATGGCCAGCAGGCCCTCGGGGCTCAGTCGCTGCTGCGCCTCTTTGGTAAGTTCGAGCTTGCGGGTTTGGGGCGCCCGCGCCCACGCAACGATGGCATCGATCCAGCGCCGGTAGTTTGCCGGGCGAAGTCGCGGCAGATTCCAGTGGGCACCAAAATCGCTCGTCTGCCAGTCGAGCCAGGCTCGCAGCGCTTGCGCCCGCTCGACCCAACCCACGCTCAATGCCGCAAGCGCCTGCGAGTGGGCGTCGGCCGCACGGTCGATACAGTGCGCAAGGGATGGGTCAGCGGTGGTCCAGGAGGGACGCTCGGCAAGCAGCTTGGAGGCCTCGTTGACCAGGGCGTCGACATCCTGATAAACCGCGAGCAGTCGATCCAGCGCCTGCCCGGTCAGCGGGTAGCAGTGCTGCCGCCAGGTGTCATGCGCGGCTTCGCGCAGAAGCGTTCGCTGATCGGCAATCAGTGCCTCATCCAATGAGTTTCCGGTGTCAAACGCATGGTCACTCAGCATCCGCTGGCACCAGGCGTCGATCGTGAACACCGCGCACTCATCCATCGCTTCGGCAGCACGGGCAAGTTGCCAGGCCGTACGTTCACGCAGATCCGAATCGGCGTAGAAGGCCATGAGGCGCTGTAGAAACTGATCGTCTGCGGCGGGTTCCGAGTGGCCTCTGAAACACTGCTCCGCCTCGATCAGGCGCTTACGGATGCGGTCAGAAAGCTCGCGCGTCGCTGCACGCGTAAAGGTCATGACCAGGATCTCGGAAGGCATCAGCGCTTTCTGGAAACCCGTGCCGGGCTCGCCTGCTTCGCCGTGGCCCAGCACCAGGCGCAGGTAGAGCGATGCGATCGTCCAGGTTTTCCCGGTTCCCGCACTCGCCTCGATCAGGCGGCTGCCAGAGAGCGCTAGCCCGTAGGCATCGAGCACCTGTGACATCAGCGCGCTCCGCTCACGTGGGCGCTGCCGGAATCCGGCAGCGGATCATCCAGGGACGTAGCGGCCGCCGGATGTTGAGTAGCCGTGACATGCGTTGCGATCCACTCCGGAATCGCGGCGTACAGCGTCGAAGCATAGGTCTGGAAACGACCGTCGCTCGTAAGCGACGAAAAGTCAGGAAAGCATCGCGCGAGAAACGGGTCGTCAACTTCGCCGCGAGAAAACTCTCCCCCCTCATAGGCCGTTGCCGCTGCATCAAGCGGGTTCTTGAGCGCGGTGACATATTCGAGGGCGGTCCGCACAGCCACCGGAAGCGGTTCGGTGAGCGCCTGCGCGCGCAGTTCAAGAAGGGCGAGCAGCTGGCGCCTGGCGGACTCGGGATCGGTCGGACGAATGGACAACGTGGCATCCCGTGCGATGACCAGTGCATGTCCCTCAACCTGGGCCGCACTCGCAAGCAGCGATTGCACCCAGACCTCAATCAGCCGGTGCGGCAGCACCTGAGACTCTCCAGAGCGCTTCAGGACCTCGCCAGATGCGATACGAATCCACACCGAAGCGGGGTCGGCGCAATGGCCGGCATAGCGCTGATCGAGTGACGCTTCAATCACCGTGCCCCGATCATTGAATGAGGCTGTGACCGGATGCAGCACGTTGGGGTAACTGAGCCGCGCCGAGCGCCACGCGGCAATCATGGGCTCGACCAGCGCCTGAAGGTGATCGCTCTCCTGCTCACCCGGTCCCCCCAGAGGCAGTGCACCCGCGCGTTGAAGTCGATCGATCTGGCTGCGGATCGCGAGCGACAGATCAACCTGCTGCAAAGCGTCAGTCGACCATGCGCGCAGTGGCGTGAGGGTGTGCTCGATCACCTGGTCGATCAGCTGGTAAGTGTCGAGCGCGTTAAGGGTAAAGGGCTCCTCATCAGGCAGCGATTGCGCATTGGCATCAAAATAAATTCCAAGCTGCTGCTGAAAATAGGCGCGTGGTGGATTGGCGAGCAGCTTGGCAAGTTGCGTGGCCGATACCTTGGCGGCGGATGGGCGCTGGTCTTCAGGCGTGCGGGGCCGATGGGCTGATGTTTCAAGGCCGGTAGCCGGAATGTGCACGCGCCGCCACTCGCCTGCGTGTGTGACAAGCGGTGCGCCGGCTTCGAAATATCGCCTGCTGAACGCCTGCAGTGGATGCTCAATCGTGCGCGCCGCGACGGCATCGGGCGACCACCCGGCAGCCAGGTAGTGTCGCAGTTGGGAAACCAGGACCGACGGCGGCTGGTGTGTGTCATCGCGAACGCTGCGGCCGCTCCAGCTCACATAGAGCACGCGCCGAGCCGACAGAAGCGCCTCAAGCATCATCTGACGATCGTCATCGCGCCGGGCGCGGTCGCCCGGTCGACGCTGAGACGGCAGCGCGATCAGATCAAAATCAGGGCGATGCGAACGGCGCGGATAGTCGCCATCGTTCATGCCGAGCAGGCACACCACTTCAAACGGAATCGCCCGCATCGGAACCAGTGTGCAGAACGTGATGCCGCGACCACGAAAGCGGCGGGCAAGAAGCGGCGCATCGAGCCCGTCAAGCCAGGCGTCTGCCGCAACCGATAGCGGCACGTCGGTATCAAATGCCGCCGCAGCACAATCATCGGTCCACTGCGCAAGCGCGAACTCGAGCGCGTCAAGGCTTGCGCGATCGGCGTCTCCGGTGGGCTTGATCAGGTCGGCCAGCAGCGCGCGGAAACGTTCGGCCCAGCCCGCAGGGTGGGTGGGCGCGCAACCCCATTGAAGCCATCGCACAAGCGACTCCACCAGACTCGCCAACGCGCCCACCAGTTCCGCGTCAAGACCACCGATCTCGCCGTAGGGCTCGATGTCCCGGAAAACCTGACCGGCTCCAGCGCTTCGCATGCCCACCGCATAGCCCATCAGCATTCGATTGAGCCCAAAGAGCGCCGTATGCATGTCGCCCGCAGCATCCAATCCCAGGGCGGAGCGTTGCGCGCGGTTGAGCCCCCAGCGGATGCCTGCGCCCTGCATCCAGGTGGCGAGCCGCGGCACGTCCTGCGGGTCAACCTCAAAGCGCGCGGCAATGGCGGGCACTTCGAACAGTGCGCATAGCTCGGACAGGGTGCAGCGCGATTCATTGAGCCGGGTGACCCACTGAAGTGCCGCAAGCAGCGGGTTGCTGCCACGCGCGGACAGGTCGGTGATATCGAATGGGATGTGGCGAGGGTCGTGATCTGCGTATTGCCCGAACACGGCCCGAATTGCAGGCGCAAAGCGATTGATGTCCGGAACCATCACGACAACGTCGCGCGGCCGAAGCGGCCGGTCGGCGGTCGGGGTGGCGAGCAGATCGAGCAGCTGATCGTGCAGGACCTCGAGTTCCCGCACCGGGCTGTGCGCGATGTGGAACACGATGGATCGGTCATCGGCCAGTGGGGCCTGCTTTGGATGGCTGTCGACTGGCAGCAGCTCCCGGATGTGGCGCTGCACCTGCTGGAGCAGCGTTCCGTCAGCGGGCTCAGCCTCGTCGAACAGGTCGATTCGCGCCAGGTTGAAGCGTGCCTGCGCCTGCCCGGCATCATCAAATTCATCGAGCAGCCGAATGAAATCTCGCGATTGCCGCCCCCAGGCTGCGAGCAGGGGGTGGGCGTAGCGATGCAGCTGTTCGAGCGCTTGTGCCGACAGGTCCAGACCCGCACGGTTCGGATGTCTGCGCCGCGCGGCGCGCAGCAGCTTGTGGCCCTCGATGATGTCGGCCCAGTAATGTCGACACGGATTTGGAACGGCGAACACCACCTGACTGTGTCGGGACAGCGCCCCCAGAAGGCGTAGTGTCGGGTAGGCAAGGTGGGAGAGCCCGAACACGGTGACTCGCTGCGGCAGCCTCGCCACCAGCGGGTCATCGGCTCGCGATTTCAGCAGCGTGTCGATCACGCGCTCATGCACATGCGGGCGGATCAGCGCGTGCTCTTCCGGTTCAAGCGTTGCCAGAACGCGTTGCCAGAGGCTTGCCTGCCAATCCTGCGAGGCAGGAAAAGGCCTTTGCACGCCCGATGCATCGCCCAGCGTAGCGCGGCCGTCAGCCCAGTTTTCAAGCCAGTCAGGTCGGTGAACCTGGTACTGGTCGTATAGGTCTGCAATCTGCCTGGCGAGCTGGTAGCACCGCTCAGGATCACCCCCGGACAAATAGCTGGCGAGTGGCGCAAATACCTGGGCGTGGTCCGGGTCGGCGTGCAGGTCGGTGAGGAGTCGCAGCAACCGCCAGACCAGCGTCGCGTCGTCCAGAGGTGAGCGTTCGGGAACCTCGCCAGGCCCCAGCACGCGCCGGTAGAGCGCCCACTGAAACTGGCCCGGCAGCTGTAAATTGACCGCTGCGCAGATGCCGCTGCGCTGTGCAAGCGCCATCTTCAGCCACTCGCCCGTGCCATTGCTCTGGACCAGGAACACCTCTGGCTCGAGCGGCGCAAGGCGATAGCGCCCAATCAGCTCGGCCACCGTGTCGAACAGCAGCTCAACGCGGTTGCCGTGGAGGGCGAGAAAACCAGGCTTCAAGCGGTCGGAGTTCAAGGCAGCTGGACAACAGGGTTTTGGAAAGTGCCGATCGCAGGCTGGCGCCGTGCTGACAGCAGCGCACAATATCAGGCATGACGGCAAGGCGTGTGTTTGTGCTGGGTGCCACGGGCACGATTGGCCAGGCGGTGGTGCGGGCGCTGGTTCATCAGGGCGATGAGGTCGTGTGCCTGGTGCGTCCGGGGCACGCCGCGCGCGCTGCCAGCACTCCCAGCCCGCTGATTGGCGCGCAGTTGCGCGAGGGTCTTGCCACTGACGCGGCCAGCCTCCGGGAGCATGGCCTGCGGGGCGAGCGGTTTGATGCGCTCATCTCGTGTCTTGCTTCTCGAACCGGCGCGCCCGCCGATGCCTGGGCAATCGACCACCGGGCGCATAGCCAGGCATTGCCAATTGCCCGCGAGGCTGGAATTGGGCACATCATTCAGTTGTCGGCGATCTGCGTGCAGCGGCCGTTGCTTGCGTTTCAGCAGGCGAAGCTCGCTTTCGAGCGCGAGTTGATGGCCTCGGGATTGCGCTACAGCATTGTCCGACCGACCGCATTTTTCAAGTCGTTATCAGGGCAGGTTGATCGCGTTCGAGCAGGCAAGCCCTATCTGATATTCGGCGACGGTGCGCTGACCCGCTGTAAGCCCATCAGCGATGCGGATCTTGCGCAGTACATGGTGCGCTGCCTTCACGATCCGGCCATGCATGACAGGATATTGCCGATCGGCGGGCCCGGGCCCGCGCTTACGCCGCGCCAGCAGGGCGAGATGCTGTTTGAGAAGCTTGGCCAGCCACCGCGATTCAGGTCGGTGCCTGTGGGGCTGCTCGATGCGATCGTGGCGGGCCTTCGCATCGCAGGCCGCATTGCGCCACGACTGCGTGACAAGGCTGAGCTTGCCCGAATCGGCCGCTATTACGCGACCGAGTCCATGCTGGTGCTTGACCCGGACACGGGGCAGTACGATGAACAGGCCACCCCTTCAACCGGCACCGACACGCTGGGCCAGTTTTTTCAGGCGATCATTTCAGGCCGCATTGCACCGCCCGACCGGCGCGAGCACGCGGTGTTCTAGCGCAGCGGCCGGGCCATCAGCGTTTATCGCGAGAGCCTTGCCTTCACGGCATCTTCGTAGGCGAGAAGTGCCTTCACACTGGGGCGAGCCTCGACGCGCGCGCGATGCGCGGTGCAATTCGCAAAGCGCGACAGGTCGGCGCCAAATGCGCCGCCACGGCGAAATGTCCAGTAGAAATAAGCATCAGCGCAGCCAAAGCGCTCGCCGAAGAACCAGGTCTTGCCAGCCAGCATCTGCTCGGCAAGTTCGAACTGTTCGATCATGCCAAGATGACCGAGTTCCTTGACCCGCGCAGCCACGTCCGGCGCATCGCAATAGCGTTCGGGGCGCGCCTGTTGCGTAAGCTTGGGATGAATGCCCGACCCGCACCAGCCCATGACTGACAGCGCATGGATGTACTGCATCGGATCGGATGGCATCAGACCCGCCTGCGGGAACTGACGGTCGATCCAGCACTGGATTGCCACGTTCTCGGTGATCACTGTGCCGTCGACGATCAGCGCCGGCACCTTGCCCTTGGGGTTGATCTTCAGGTATTGCGGCTGGTGGTGCTCGCCCGCAGCCATGTTCAGGTCTAGCGTGTCAAAGGCAGCGCCCGCTTCCTTGAGCAGGATGTAAGGGGCAATGGCGCAGGCGCCTGGTGCAAAAGCAAGCGTGATCTTCATGGCGGATAATCGCTGGTAATGAGTCAGGTTGTCATTATCGGCGCGGGCGTGGTCGGCGCCTGTTGCGCGCTTACGCTGCTCTCCGACGGGCACGATGTTACCCTCGTTGAGCCTGGCGAGCCCGGCGGTGCGCAGTCGGCCAGTTTCGGAAACGGGGCATGGCTCAGCACGGCATCGGTTGTGCCCATGTCGCTACCCGGCCTCTGGCGCAATATTCCTCGCACCCTGCTCGAGCGCGACGGGCCGCTGGTCATCCGGGCGTCGGCGCTGCCGCGGCTTGCGCCCTGGCTGCTCAGGTTCCTGGCTGCCGGATGGCGCATTGAGGCGGTTGAGCGAACCGCGCGCGCGCTCGCAGCCTTGCTCGGCGATGCGCCTGCGCGTCACCAGGCACTCGCCCAGGCGGCGGGCGTTGCGCACCTGGTGGTTCGCAGCGGCCTCACCTACGCCTATCCGTCGCGTGCGCACTTCGAGGCCGAAGCGATTGCCTGGCGGTTAAGGCAGGCCCAGCGGGTCATCTGGCGCGAGCTCGATGCCGATGACCTGCGCAGCCACACGCCGGCACTTGCGCCGTCGTATACCTTCGGTATCGAAGTGCCAGCGGGCGCGCATTGCCGCAATCCCGGCGCGTATGTGGCGGCGCTGGTGTCGCTTGCCCGTTCGCGGGGTGCACGGTGGGTAAGCGGCTCGGTAACCGGGCTGGTGATTGAGCAGGGCCGGCTGCGTGCGGTTCGGGTGGGCGCGGGCGAGGCCGTTCCTGCCGAGTTTGCGGTGATCAGTGCCGGCATCGATGCCGCTTCGCTCGCGCGGCAGGCGGGCTGTGCCATACCGCTTGAAAGCGAGCGCGGCTATCACATTGTTCTGCCCGCCGAGGGCCTGTCCATGCGCACGCCCCTCATGCCATCCGACGGAAAAATGGCGGTTACCCAGACCGAGCAGGGTCTTCGCATCTCGGGTCAGGTCGAGCTGGCGAGTCGCAGTGCTGCCCCCGACTGGCGTCGCGCAGAGGTGTTGCTTCGTCATGCCAGACGCTTATTTCCCGCGCTTGGTTTTCCGCAATCGAGCGATGCGATACCCCGGTGGCTGGGCCATCGACCTTCTACGCCAGACGGACTGCCAGTGCTCGGCGCATGTCACCCATCGGGTCAGGTGGTGTGCGCGTTTGGGCACGGCCACGTCGGCCTGGCGGCAGCGCCGGCAAGCGCCGAATTGATTGGCGATCTGATTGCCGGTCGCACGCCCCGGATTGACCCGCAGCCGTATCGCGTATCGAGGTTTGCTGGAGCCTGAGCCAAGGTTCCGCCGTCATTGTTCTGTCATCTGATCTTTCGATGATTGTGGAATGACGGTTGGATGGGTTGACGGAGAACCAGCGATGAGAGTTGGCATCAATGGCATGGGGCGCATCGGACGCCTTGCCCTGCGCGCAGCGTTTGGTGCAGCTGAGCGTCCCGGGGACGATCCGCGCGCAGGCAACCGGCTTGAGGTGGTGCATTTGAATGAGCTGAAGGGCGGCGCCGCTGCCACTGCGCATCTGCTGGAATTCGACAGCGTGCAGGGGCGCTGGCGGGAGTCGATTGCGGCCGAGGGCGACGCGGTGGTGAGGGTGGGGGATCGCCGGCTGGGGTTTTCGGCGCACGCTGCGGCAGCCGATATTCCCTGGGGTGATCTGGGCGTTGATCTGGTGCTGGAGTGCACGGGCAGGTTTTTGACGCCCGAGACCCTGCAAGGCCATCTCGATCGCGGTGCCCGCCGGGTCATAGTGGCCGCGCCGGTCAAGGTGGACGACGTGCTCAACATCGTCGTGGGCGTCAATGACCATCTGTACGACAGGCGCCGTCATCGCATCGTGACCGCAGCCTCCTGCACCACCAACTGTCTGGCGCCTGTCGTCAAGGTGGTGCATGAGCAGCTTGGGATCCGTCACGGCCAGATCATCACCATCCATGACCCCACCAACACCAATGTGGTGGTGGATGCGCCGCACTAAGACCTGCGTCGCGCGCGCAGTGCCATGCTGAGCCTTGCGCCCACCAAGACGGGCAGCGCCACCGCGATCGCGCTGATCTACCCTGAGCTGAAGGGCAAGCTCAACGGCCATGCGGTAAGGGCACCTGTGCTCAACGCGTCACTGACCGACTGCGTGTTCGAAATCAAACGTGAGACCTCGTCTGCCGAGGTCAATGCGCTGTTTGCCGAGGCGGCGCGAGGCACGCTCGCGGGCATTCTTGGCTATGAGGAGCGCCCACTGGTGAGCGCTGATTACGCCGGTGACACGCGAAGCGCGGTCGTCGACGCGCTCTCAACCATGGTCACAGACAGCACGCTTCTGAAGGTATACGCCTGGTACGACAACGAGATGGGTTACGCCTGCCGCATGGTCGATCTGGCCTGCCAGCTTGAGCGCGCAGGTCTATGAGGCCTTCATGAACGCAGGCACCCGCAACTACGCCATCGTCACGGCCGCCTACTGGGGATTCACGCTCAGCGATGGCGCGCTGCGGATGCTGGTGCTGTTGCATTTTTATCGGCTCGGCTACTCACCCTTCACGCTGGCCTTTCTGTTTCTGCTGTACGAGGCCATGGGTGTGGTGGCCAATCTGGTGGGTGGGTGGCTTGCCACCCGGTTTGGCATTGCACGGATGCTCGCGGTGGGTCTCGCCACCCAGATTTGCGGCTTTGGTCTGCTCTCGGCGCTCTCTCCCGACTGGACCGTCGCCATGTCGGTGGCCTGGGTGGTCGTGGCTCAGGGCATCTGCGGCGTCGCCAAGGACCTCACGAAAACCGCGAGCAAATCGGCAATCAAGCTGACCGCGGGCGAGGCCTCAGGGCGGCTGTTCAAGTGGGTGGCGTTTTTCACCGGCAGCAAGAACGCCATGAAAGGCGTGGGCTTTTTCCTGGGCGGGCTATTGCTGCAGACGCTGGGCTTTCAGCGGTCACTCTGGGCCATGGCGGGCCTGCTTCTGCTGGTTCTGCTTGGCGTGCTGCTGTTTGTGCCCCGCTTGATGGGGCAGAGCAAGGCATCGAAATCGGCGAAGGAGCTGTTTGCCAAGAATCGCGGCATCAATTTGCTTGCCGCAGCGCGCATTGCGCTCTTCGGCGCGCGCGACGTCTGGTTTGTGGTCGGTGTGCCCGTGTTTCTTTACTCGGCTGGATGGACGTTCAGCATGGTGGGCGGCTTTCTCGCACTCTGGACAATTGGGTACGGTGCGGTGCAGGCGATTGCGCCCGCGCTGGTCCGTCGTAGCGACGACGGGTTGAGTTCTGAAGTTCCCGCTGCCCGGCTCTGGTCTGCGGTGCTCGCAGTCGTTCCGCTCGGGTTGTTGGCGCTTGTGCTCGGGAAGGCTCCCCACCTGGAGTGGGTGGTGGTGGCGGGCCTGGCGGTGTTCGGCTTCGCGTTTGCCATCAACTCATCGGTCCAGTCCTATCTCGTGCTTGCCTATGCGGGTTCGGAAAAGGCGGCCGAGGATGTCGGGTTTTATTACGCAGCCAACGCAATGGGACGCTTCTTTGGAACGCTGATGTCGGGTCTTTTGTACCAGTGGGGCGGGCTATCGTGGGCGCTGGCGGGGTCTGCTGCGCTGCTGGCGATCTGCTGGGCGGTGACGCTTGCGCTCCCCACCCGGCCTGATGAGTCCGCGACGCGCTGACCTGGTTCGCTCAATCGACAACACCGGCAGGAGACAGCATGAGTGAGATGCATGAAAGCGACGCGGTTCGGGCGCTTGCCGCGCTGGCGCAGGCAGGGCGTCTGCGGATTTACCGCGCGGTAGTGGGAATGGGACCCACCGGCATGACGCCGGGCTCGCTGTCGAGTGCGCTGGGCATACCGCCGTCAACGATCTCGTTTCATGTCAAAGAACTGCTTCACGCGGGGCTTCTTACGCAGGAGCGCGATGGGCGACACCTGATCTATCGGCCAAGCATCGACACCATGAACGCACTGCTCGGATATCTGTCTGCGCACTGCTGTCAAGCAGTGGTGTGCGGGACCATGCCTGCGCCCTCTGGCGCCAACTGCATCAACTGCTGATGCGATTGAACCCGCCGCTTTCGAAGGGTCCGACGAGCAGAAAGCGAAGCTCTTCTGGGATACCGCCATGATCCTTAAGCGTCGAATCGAGCTAATGCTCGCGTTACCCAGTTGTTCTCCTCTCCCCGCGTGTTCTGTTTATCGCGGTCGGTTCAGCGTGTCTGGAATGAAGCCCTCGTTGGAGAGCGCGCGGATGACGCCACGAATCAAGAAATTGTTGGCAAAGCCGACCGTGTATTGCCTGGCTCCCTTGCGGATGGGGGCGAGCAGGCCGCGCTCGACCAGCTTGCCGACCTGGTACGTTCGCTGACGCTCGTTCAGTTCAGGCATTGCAGCTTTCAGGTCGCTGGCCTTGGCTACGCCAAGCTTTGCTGTCGCCAGCAAGACCCGCTCCTCCATCTGGGTGACAAGCTCACGCTCGCGGGCGTGGTGCAGCGCGGGCGTCAAGATGCGATCGATGAGGTAGTTCGTATCCGTCAGGCGGTCCACCTTGCGCAGTTCATCCAGCATGCCACTGAGCACGTACACGCACCATGCCTCGCGCCCCGCCATCGTCCCGGTGTCTGCCGTGCCGAGCATGGCGTAGTACTGGTCGCGGTCATTGCAGAAAATGGCGGCAGGGATGAGTACCCGACCACCAGCCTTCACGTTGAATCCGTACTTGATGAGCAGGGTGTAGGTCAGCAGGCGCACGCAGCGGCCATTGCCGTTACTGAACGGGTGCACCCATGCGAACCGGTGGTGGGCCAAGGCCACTTTGATGAGGTCGTACTTGGCCGGGTGCGGGTGATTGATGAACTGAACCAATTCCCCCATGTACTGCGGTACGGTCACTGACTCGGGCGGCAAGTGCTCGGACTGCGAAATCTTGACCGGTCCTTGCCGGTATGCACCCGGGTTGTCGTCGCCCTCGCGCTCGAGCCCCCGCACCGTCAATGCATACAGTTCACGGATGAAGTGCTCGGTGACATCCTGACCCGGCGCGAAGTGCTCTTCGATGAAGCTCATGGCCTCTTCGATGTTGGCCATCTCGCGAAGTTGATCGCTCAGCTTGGCGGGCTGGGCCTCCAGCCGGCTCTCCACAAAGTCGGCCAGCGTGGTGTGGTTACCCTCGATGCGGGCCGAACCTAAGCTCTCCAGCATGTGGAAGATGTGCTTGAGCTGGAAGAAGACCGGGGCGGGGGTACTGCCGCCCAGTTGCAGGCGACGCAGATGCTCCAGCTCGGTCACCACATCGACCAGCGGAGAGTCAAACGCCGGGTTCAACAGGCAGAGGTCGTGGTGATGAAAAGCGGCCATGTCCGGGAGTTCTCCAAAAGAACTCGGGAAGTCTGACACATTATCTGCAAACCGATAAGTGAACATCTGCAACGGATAGCAATTTTCAGATTCAAAAACAATGGCTTATGTTATTTTTTCGGTTTTTGGATTGCCGAAATACCTTGTCGATCATCTGCAATCCATGCCTGCAGCAACAACATCCAGGGCGTGCCGACATGTCGTCACCCGCGCCAGGCACCGCCCGGCAGTCTGCATCGGCACTGCCAGCTTCCGCGAAGACTAGCGGCGTGCGGCTCGTGCCTTCGCGCCGAAAGGACCGCGCGTCCGCGAGTCCAGCATGCGCAACAAATCGTTTCGTACCGACTCGATGTGTTCTCGCAGGCACTCGCAAGCCTCGTCGACTGCGCCTTCACGCGCAAGGGCAATCAATCGGCCATGCTCGCGGCGCGCGCGCCTTCTTGCCGTGTCGGACGACAGCTGCACCCGGGTATACCGGTCGGTTTTCTGCAATAGGCTCGCAACGACTGCGCTGGTCTGAGGAAGCGCCGCCCGCGCATAAAGCGCAGCGTGCAGCTGCTGGTTCAACACGCCCCATCGCGCCGGATCGCGTTCGCGGATCGCCGTCTCAAAGTTTGCCTGGTTCGCGTCGATGGCCTCGAAATCGGCTGCGTCGAGACGCCGGATGGAGTCGCGAAACAGCCGTGTCTCCAGCAGGACGCGAAGGTCGAACACATCGTTGACCTCATCGCTCGACAGTTCGGTGACCACCGCGCCCTTGTGCGGAACCATCCGCACCAGCCCCTCAGCCTCGAGCTTCGCTCTTACGTCTTCAAGGTTTAACCATGGCTGCCCCCATTTTCTCCGGCGTGATCCCTGCATTGATGACCCCTTGCGGTCCCGACCGACAACCCGATTTCGATGCTTTGGTACGCAAGGCAAAAGAACTCGTGGGGGTCGGCATGAATGCGGTGGTCTACTGCGGCTCCATGGGTGACTGGCCGCTTCTCACTGACGAGCAGCGGATGGAGGGCGTAGAGCGGCTGGTGCGGGCGGGTGTGCTGGTGGTGGTTGGAACAGGCGCGCAGAATCCTGCGCGCGCCGCGGCCATTACAGCGCACGCAGAGCGTTGCGGCGCGGGTGGGCTGATGGTCATTCCGCGCGTGCTGTCGCGCGGCGGTTAGGTTGCAGCCCAGCGGGCGCATTTTGAAGGTGTGCTGAGCGCGGCGAGCGTACTGCCCGCCGTCATCTACAACAGCCCGTATTACGGCTACGAAACCCGCGCCGATCTGTTCTTCGAACTGCGTCGCAAGTATCCGAATCTGGTGGGATTCAAGGAGTTCGGCGGCGCAGCATCGCTCCGGTATGCCGCTGAACATATCGTTGGACACGACTCGGGCGTGTCGCTCCTGGTCGGGGTCGACACCCAGGTCTTCCATGGCTATGTCAATTGCGGCGCGGTCGGTGCAATCACGGGAATCGGCAACGTCCTGCCACGTGAGGTGCTGCAGCTTGAATCCTTGTGTCGGGCTGCCGCAGCGGGCGACGCGAGCGCGCGCGTCCGCGCCCGCGAACTCGATCAGGCTCTGGGTGTCCTGTCGTCGTTCGACGAGGGCGTTGATCTGGTGCTGTACTACAAGCATCTGATGGTGCTTGAGGGTAATCCGGAATACGCGTTGAACCTCAATCCCACCGATGAGCTGTCGGCCAGTCAGAAGCGCTATGCGGCGCAGCAGTTGGCGCTGTTCAAGGCCTGGTATGCCGGGTGGTCGGAAACGTAAGGGGATTGTCCTGGCAACGGCAAGTCGCCAAACTGATGCCCACCGTCCAGCCGAGCCAGCATGCGAGTTCTCCAGTACAAGGGCCTGAATCCCGGTCGCCTTCGAAATGCCTTCGGCAAGATCAAGGCCGCAATCGAGGCCGACGATTTTCGCTCGGCGGACGTCAAGAAGCTGAACAGCGGGGGCTACTATCGGGCGAAACTTGACTACGCGAACCGCCTGCTGCTCCGGTTTGCCCGGGTGCCGATCGCCGGCGGACCAGACGAAACAGTTTGCCTGGCGCTAGAAATCATTGAGAACCACGCCTACGAGCGGTCGCGGTTTCTTCGTGGCGCGCAGGTTGATTTTTCTTTGGTCGAGAGCGCCGCAGCGGCACTGGCTGGGCCGGCCACCGTTGCCTCCGACGCGACTTCGCTCCGATGGGCTGGACGCGAGCGAACTCAATTTGAGCTGCTCGATAAGCCGATCGTGTTTGACGACGACCAGGATCGGGCCGTCCACCATCCCGCACCCCTGGTATTGATTGGGTCGGCAGGCTCAGGAAAAACAGCTGTCACGGTGGCGCGATTGCGCGAAACTGAGGGTCAGGTCCTCTACGTGACGCACTCAGCCTATCTTGCGCAGAGCGCGAGGTCGCTTTACGGTTCGCATGGTTTCGAGAGTACCGCCCATGAAATCGAATTTCTGAGCTATGGCGAGTTGCTGCAGACCCTGCGCGTGCCGAAAGGACAGGAGGTATCGCTAAAAGCCTTTTCGTCCTGGTTCGATCGTCATCGACAAACCGTACGGCAACTGGGCGAAATCGATGCTCAGGCCCTCTTCGAAGAATTCCGCGGCGTCATCGGCGCACAGCCGGACGGCCCGCTGTCGCTTGAGGCGTACCAGTTACTGGGCAGTCGTCAGAGCCTGCTGGCGCCAAACCAGCGAGAGACGGCACATCACCTGTTCCAGCGCTATGTTGCCTGGTTGGAAGAGGCGGGTCTTCACGACAGCAACCTCATCGCTCATGCCTGGCGTCGCCAGATCGCCGAGGTGCAGGGTCCGGTCTACGATTTCGTCGTTGTGGACGAGGTACAGGATATGACGCCGGTTCAGCTCGCGCTGATCCTGGCACTGTTGAAGAAGCCCGGCCAATTCATTCTATGCGGCGACAGTCACCAGATTGTTCATCCCAATTTCTTCAGTTGGGCTGCCCTCAAGACAATGTTTTGGCAGGGCCTGGCAGGCGAGCTGGCCCAGCGCCAGCCGCTGCACCTTCTGCAGGCGAACTTTCGTAATACCCAGGCGGTCACGGCGCTCGCCAATTGCCTGCTGAAGATCAAGCAGGCGCGCTTCGGGTCGGTCGATCGCGAGAGCAGTTTCCTGGTGCGCAGCACTGCCACCGAGGCCGGTGACGTTCGCCTCGTCGATGGGCGCGCCGCAACGCTTGAAAAGCTTGATGCGGCGACGCAGCGCTCCGCCCGCCATGCGGTCATCGTACTTCGCGACGAGGACAAAGCGGAGGCGCGAAAAATATTTCGGACGCCGCTGCTCTTTTCTGTGCACGAGGCCAAGGGGCTCGAGTATCCGAACGTCATTCTTTTCGCGCTGATTTCGGGCGAGCGCAGCGCCTACCAGGAGGTTTGCGAGGGTGTCTCACAGTCCGATCTGGAGTCCGGTGAACTTCAGTTTCGACGAGCCCGCGACAAGTCCGACAAGTCGCTGGAGATCTACAAGTTCTACGTGAATGCGCTCTATGTCGCGATGACTCGCGCGGTGGAGTCATTGACGCTGATCGAACGCGATACCGAGCATCCGCTCCTGACACTGCTCGGGCTTGAGCAGACCACACTCTCCACGCAAGCGGTCACCCAGTCGAGTCGCGAAGAGTGGGCGCAGGAGGCAAGAAAGCTCGAACTCCAGGGAAAGGCTGAACAGGCCCAGGCAATCCGCGACCAGTTGCTGCAGCACAAACCGGTTCCGTGGACGCCCTGGAGTCGCTCGATGATCGAGGGCCTGCTCGCACGGGCGCTCGATGCGCGCGACCCCAGCACCAAGCCGCGGCAGACCCTTTTCGACTACGCGATCTGGCATGGTCAGCAGGAATGGCTCACACGTCTTGCCGGCGCACAGTTCGCAGCCGCGCGCACGCTGATGGTGGAAGGCGATTTTTGCCCTCCGATCGATTGGCAGGACGAAGACCGATCCGGGCTATCGCACCGCAATCCGTACATCGTTACGGGAAGGCTGGTCCGACAGGTGCTCGATGCGAACCAGCGCCGTGTCCTGCAGCCCTATCAGGCGCGTCATTTCAAGGACCTGCTAAGGCAGTGCGATGTGCATGGACCGGATCATGCGACCCCCCAGGGCGCGACGCCACTGATGCTTGCCGCGCAGGCCGGTAATGCTGCGCTGGTCGAAGCCCTGCTCGCCAAGGGCGCCGATCCGCAGAAGCGCGATGAATTTGGCCAGACCGCCTGGGATCAGTTGCTCGCGCGCGCCATGCGCGAAACACCGTTCGCGCGTGACGGTATCGCCGCGCTGTTCGATACCCTCGCACCGGCCACAATCGACGTACAGATCGACGAACGGCTGGTCCGACTCGAGCGGCGTCAGGCCGAGTACTGGATCCTGAGCCTGATGCTGGCAGGCCTGAAAACTCAGTGGTCCCGTTGCCATATGCGTGATGATGGTTCACTGCGCTACCTCCAGGGGTTCTTTGCCGCGCAATTCCTCGCGGTTCTCGAGCAGCTGCCGGCATGGCTATGGTCCGAGGCGCGCCGCAAGACAAGCTATGTGAACCATGTGCTTGCCAGGGCTGAGGTCAAGAGCACGTACGCGCCAGCCAGGAAACTCTGGGTGAGAACCCAACACGGGCACTATCTGCCCAATCCGACGCTGCTGCTGCGCGTAGGCGACGGCTGGCAACGGGTAACGTCGCTGTTTGCGATCGACTGGATCGATCAGGGCTGCAGGACATTGTCGCTGCCGTTTCCGGGACCGGCTGACGCATTTCGAATCGCCGAAGCGATGGTTGCCGCACCTGGCGCCAAGGGCCGCGTTAAGCGCGCTTCGGATCACTCCAAAGCGACCCCTGGGTAGTTGGCCAGGTGTTGCTGCGGTTCGTCAGGGCCTTGAATTCCGTAGGCATCAACTTAGCCATCTATTGATCTTTGGCCCCACTGAACACCACAAAGTGACGCCCACTTATGCCCTGGCGAGCCACGTGCAAGGTGCTGATGCCGGGCCCGATGTCGTACCAAGTGATGATTTCGGAAAAATCCAACTCCGCCTGCGCAGCCAGGCGGACTTTCCAGACTACGCTCATGCAGCTGCAGCTGCCTTGTTCGCAACGGACCGGAGATGGGCACGAAGCAACGCTTTGGAGTCAAAGGATTTGAACCGTCCTGCTGCGATGTCTGCAGCCCCAAGCTGCACAGCCGCACGAAGCGCTTCAAGCCGATAGGCGTCCTCCGCCTCGCGTTGTTCCACCAAGCGAAGCCCTTCGCGCAGCACTTCACTCGCGTTTTGGTAGCGACCGCTGGTGACCAACTGCTCCACCAAGGAGGCTTGGTGATCTGTGAGCACAACGTTGCGTGTGAGCATGCTTATCTCCGAATCGACGTCATTGGCATGCTGTGACAATGCAATCGCATTGACAGTGACAAGGCAAATGCATTACCTTGAATGTATCAGACACCTCCAAAAAGAGTACGCCATGCCCGCCACCCTCGAAGCCGAATCCACGCTGACCGACCGTTACCAGACCACCGTGCCGGCGACGGTTCGCCGTGCTCTGCGCCTGCGTAAGCGCGACAAGATCCAGTACGTCATCCGCCCCAGTGGCGAAGTGGTGCTGACACGCGCCAGTGATGCAGAGGTCGACGATCCGGTGCTGGGCCAGTTCCTGGGCTTCCTGGCGCGCGACATCGCCATCCATCCTGAGCGCCTGCAATCGGTGAGCAGCCCTTTTGTCCAGCGCGTTCAGTCGTTGGTCGGTGAGGTGGAAGTGGATCTGGATGCGCCCTTGCCGGCAGACGATGAATGAAGGCCGCCAAGGCTGCTCCTCTGGCTATCCACGGCTGGACGGTGTTTGCGCACCCGCTGTTCATGACGCAAGTCGAAGCCCTGGTGGAGCAAGTCGAGGCACTCAGGAAAAAAGATCCGACTGGCTACAGCAAAAAGAACGCCACCAAGCGACTGGCCGCCATTGCCCGCCTAGCCTTTGATGTCATCCCTCAGGACCCCACCCGCTCTGAATACCGACAGGGTGGCACCCTGGGCGATGATCGGAAATACTGGTTTCGCGCCAAGTTTTTTAAGCAGTACCGGCTGTTTTTTCGGTACCACGTTGCGGCCAAGATGATCGTCTGCGCATGGGTCAATGATGACGACACAAAGTGTGCTTACGAAAGCGGCGATGATGCTTACCGTGTCTTTCGCAAAATGCTCGAGGGCGGCCATCCGGCTGACGACTGGAATCAGCTGCTGAGCCAAGCCGAACTTGAGGGGCATCGGTTGCAGCGCGTATTCAGCACGCTTGGCGATTAAGGTCTTTCACTGAAGTGGACCCCAAAGCCAGGACAGACTTGATGCTAAGTCCGCAAGAATACTCACGAACCCGCATCAACCAATGGCAACACCCGCCAAGATTGCAACTGCGTCGCACAACCCCGCGCTTCTGTTGACTTCAGCCCGCCACCAACCCGTCCCAAGCTCTGAGTCAGAGTACAGCTTCCAGCCCCTTGCGGGCGATGATGTCGAGGAGTTTTTGTGAAGGACCGCTGGGGCGCTTGTCACCGACTTCCCACTTGCGGACGGTGGACAAACTGGTGTTGAGTACCGATGCCAAAACAGCCTGGCTCACGCGCAACTTTTCTCGCAATGCCTTGACCTTCGCGGCATCGTAGTCGTGCACCGGCGCAACGCACAGGGCGTCGTATTGATTCATTTTGCGCTTGTCGATGAAACCCAGGCGGTGCAGATCTGCAGCCGTTTCATGAACAGCTTCAAGGACCCGGCTCCCACTCTTGATCTTCGCGGTCATTGGCAAATTTCCTGTAGTGCGCCATCGGCGATGGCTTCATCCAATTGCAGGCTGGTGCGAACAAGAAGGTCAGCGGCGATCGCACGCAGTGCTTCAAGCTCCCCATCGCTGACGTTGCCGCGCTCGCTCTTCTCGAATCCAAACAAGAAGAACCAGCGACTGCCCCTGTTGGTGGCGACCAGGGTTCGTACTCCCCCGCTCTTCCCGCGGCCAGCGAGCCCGACCCGCTTCTTCACCAACCCACCGCCCAGGTCCGCATCCACCAACCCGGCAACCATCTCTTGGACGGTCCGACACAACGCTGCGTCGGTCAGTTCCGTTTTGCGCATCCAGCGCTGGAAGTGGCGGGTTTTGAAGACTCTGCGCATCAACGACAACTATGCCACTAAGTGGCAGTTATCGTCAACGCGCGGCGCGCACGCCCGGCCTCGGCAAGACATACCGAGAGGCACACGCGTAAATCCTTGAATTTCGACCTGACGGTCCTGTGCGGTTTGCCGCATCGGACTGGGTAGGCAAGGAAAGCCGACCAACTGACTTTTTGCAGCTTCCTGCCATTTGCGCGGATTCGCGCGGAAATGTGCTGGTGGCCAAGGGCAATCGCCGTGACCAATCGATTTTGCTCGCTGACGCTTGCCAGATCGGTGGTGGTGAAGTTTGAGGCTAAGGCTAACGCAGCTCTCGGAGTATTGCGGAACACGAAAGCGTTATTGGGATCTGTTGGGGGGTGCGAGGCAACAAAAATTTGTACTCGCATTTCCGCTCATCGCTCGGTTCGGCCATGCGCGTAAGAGTCATCGACGCACTCAGCGCGCGGGGAAACGTGGTTCGGCGTCGGCATGTCCAGCGCATCAACGGCTACGATCTGTTCTCGAGCAGTATTGATTTCGGCGCGAGGGAGAGCCTCCCAGCGCTACTGCGGTCATTACCAGGCTTTCGCCTCAGCTATGCCACTGTCTTCAGCATGAAGTCGACATGTACGGCGGTATAAGGAAATTCAATTCGACCAAGTTCATCTTTGCGCAGCACCCCAGCGTCTAGCAGCATGTGCACATCGGAGTGAACGGCACGGACATCGCGGCCCACACGCCTCGCCGCTTCGCGCAAGCTCACCGGCCCCGCCCCCGTCAGCGACTTGACCAGCGCCATACGGTTGGGGGCGAGCACTTTCCATAGCAGGTCAAAGGACTCGAACGAAATTTGCTCATCTTGCCGCTTGCCTGCGAGGGCGGATTTGACTCGGTCCCTGAAGGATTGATTCGAAGTGACCGTAATCGTGACAGCGCCCATCCTACTTCTCCTTCCATCGGGCGACATCCCTCAGGAAGTCGTCCAGCAATTGATCAACCGACTCAAAAGCGTAGGGCTTTTCAGTCCTGCCAGAGTGGTGGTGATCGCCCTTACCCGACTCGTTGTCATAGCGCAAGACGCACTCGCCTCGAACCACATAGGCAAGCCGGTACTTGAACCGATGCAGCGAGCCATCCATCGGCTGTGAAAGGCCCCAGCAGAGGGTGATTGGCTAACCGTTCAACAGCGGCTGCGAACAGCTCGTCCATACGAACAGCCGCGAGCGGATTGTTTTCGGCGATGAAGTCGATAATGTCGGCACGGTCTTGCTCGGCCGACAAGGTCCACAGGACCCTCATGCATCAGTGCCACGCGCTTTACCGCGCAGTCTGGTCCGCCGGGCAGCAAAACGCGCCTCGACTTCAGTACTGCTGGCGTGCTGACCGGCCGCGATCTGCGCACGGGCCGTATCGATCTTGCTGCGCAGGAAAGCCTCGTACTCGCGCGCATGCCGCTGGCGAGCGACGAATTCACGCATGAGTTCACGCACCACCTGCGAAGCCGGACGGTCGCTCGCCTCGGCCTCGGCCATGAAGGCCTCTCGAAGCTCGGGCTCAAGCTTCATCGTAAACACGGCCTCTTTCGGCATTTCTGACTCCGGAAGCTTTGATATGAATTTAGTATATACAAGCACAGTACTTTTAGATCAATTGGTCGCCCGAGTTCCCTTCAGACTATGGCTTTTCTTGCTCATACCAATGGAAAAATTCGGATGCGTTCACCACCACCTACGAAGCAATAGGCTGTCGCAGCAGCGTGCGCCGAAATCTGGGGGATTCCCGGCGTTAGCCGGTGCTGGCCGCTCGAGGTCTCTCACGCTTGTGGGCAGAGCCGGCGATCTTCGATCGCGTCCGGGTCGCTGGCGCAGGCATCCGCGTCATTGCGCCGCAATCGCCCGCAACGCGGGGCGCGCCCTTTTCGCCCGGGATCGAATGGTTAGCGCTCGAGAAGCGGTTCATGTTCTACGGCGGCCGGATTTCGCTGATTGGGCGATTGTCCGGTTCCACTGCGCAAGAGCCCTCGCCCAAGGATGCGTCGGCGCCCGTCAACGGTCCGTTCTCGGCAGACCTCCGCTGGGTCACGCTTCCCGACTGGGAATACGGACCGATTCGCTGCACAGACGGTCAGGCCGCGATCTTCAAGGCACTGTGGTCGTTCCGGGGTGTGCCCGTCGAGGGCAATCGCGTGATGCGGCGCGCGGGTCTATCGAGCGGAAAGCCCAACGATCTCTTCAAGGTGAAGGCGCGCTACAAGGGAGACCCGGAGTACGAGGGGGCGCTCTTTGCCTATCGGGCGCTGGTAAAGTCAAACCGAAGGGAGGGGGCATACTCGATGTCATGCGCGAACGCTGCGCCCAGTTCCCTGTGCCAGACCACATGATCGCGATAGCGATAGCAAGAACCTCCGTAATCGATATCCATGGCGGGCGAGAATAGAACAGGTAGCAGGTAGCCCAGTCTCAGCTTGATGGTCACTGTGGGAACGATTAAGGTTTCACTCACCTTACGCCACCACACACCCTGCCGGCAGCCCCGCCCAGATGACCTCCGTCGACACCATTGCCTGGTACAACACCAACGCGCCCGCGCTAGTGAAGACCTACGAGCAATTGCGAGCGGAAAGCGTTCATGGCTGGCTCATCGATTTGCTACCCGGCGTAGGTGCCACAGCACTTGATATCGGCGCGGGCTCTGGCAGAGATGCAGCCTGGCTCGCCTCACGGGGACTGGAGGTGATCGCTGTTGAGCCGGCTCGAGCGATGCGCGAATCCGCTATCCAAACCCACGCTGCTTCCGCAGTGCGCTGGATTGACGATGCAATGCCGGACCTCAGGCAAGTGCTTCGATTGGGGCTGTCATTCGACTTCATTCTTTTGTCTGCGGTCTGGATGCACCTACCGGATCAAGTCCGCCCGCGCGCCTTTAGAAAACTGATCACGCTGCTCAAGCCTGGCGGACTCCTCGCGATCAGTTTGCGCACAGGGCCGGCTGGTGAAGATCGCCCCGGGATGCATTCGGTAACCGAAGCTGAAGTCGAGCGACTCGCGCGTGAGCACGGCGCATTCATCGCACGTCGAGTGAGCTCCGCTGACAAGCAGAATCGCTCAGAAGTGTATTGGGTACAGATAGCGGTACGTTTGCCTGATGACGGTACAGGAGCACTACCGCTTTTGCGGCAGGTAATTCTCAACGATGACAAATCGTCGACCTACAAGCTTGGGTTACTTCGTTCGATCAGCCGAATCGCTGATGGTGCGCCTGGCTATGGCCGATTGACCGAGCACGATGAAGTGGCAGTCCCGCTTGGATTGGTCGGGCTCTTTTGGCTTCGGCTCTACAAACCTCTTATTGCTGCCAATCTGCCTCAGGCCCCCAAAAATCGTGGCGATGCCGGGCTCGGCTTTATTCGCGACGGGTACCGAAAGATTATCGACCTCTCGCCGCTCGATCTCCGAATCGGTGCACGGTTCAACGATCAGCGGGCGCGCGCGCTACATGCTGCGCTTCGTGATGCTTGCGAAACGATCGTCAAAATGCCGATGCGCTATCTGACCTATCCAGGCGGGGGCCCGGTATTTCGTGTCTCGCAACCGGTTATTAGACTTTCACCAGACTCGTTCGCATTGGATGAAACGTACCTGCTGTCGTTCGGTGAGCTTCTAGTGCCGCTTCACCTGTGGCGCACGCTGCAGCGATTCGATGCCTGGGTCGAGCCAGCGATCACGGCAGAGTGGGCGCGACTGATGCATCGATATGCCTATAGCCAGGGACGAAGCCTCAGAGAACCCGATATTGCTCGTGCGATGGCCTGGATCGACCCGGTCCGAAATGTTTCTGAAGTTCGGGGGCGAGCGATCCAGGCGATGAGCCGACAGCCGCTTCACTGCGTTTGGAGTGGGCAACGGCTCACCGAGCCGCAGTTAGATATCGACCACTGCCTTCCGTGGAGCGTGTGGCCGTGTGACCACTTATGGAACCTGCTCCCGGCGAACCGCCGCGTCAATCAGCAGGAGAAGAGAGATCGTCTACCCGGCGAGGCCATGCTGCATCAGGCGCGAGAAAGGATTCTCGATTGGTGGCAAATCGGATACGAGCAGTCAGATGCCTCAACTCGCGAGCGGTTTAGGGCGGAGGTGGCCGCAGGACTACCGGCTATCGCGACCGGCAACTTCCAAATTGAAGAAGCGTTCGACGCGCTCGTTGTGCAGCGGATGCGGCTACGAATCGACCAAGGGGTTCCGGAGTGGCACCGGCGTATGCCCTGAGCGACCGTATCCAACGCTTGTTCTCGCGCAATGGCTCTCGAGCCTAGGTACGCAAATATCTCGCGGGCGACCGGCTCTTCAACCGCACGGAATGCCGCAACTCAACAGGTACTCGTAGATACCGTCGTAGACCTCGGGTCGACGAGTTGGATCCGAAATTTCACCTTTCGGGACATAGATAGCCATCCCTTGCCGCGCTCTCGTCAGGCGCACTCGGTAGGCGTTCTTAATAAAAATCTGTCGATCTGCCGAATTTACATGCTGCCATCTCGTACCTCTAAAGCTGAAGCACTGCCACTGTCTCTGATCGCGACGAAAGTCGGCATCCCAACACACACAAGTCCAATCGAGTTCGAGCCCCTGAATGTCGAACTCGGTCGCAGTCTCTTCAAGGTAGTAAGACGAGCGAACATCTGCTCGGTCATTCAAGAACCAAAGCGGCGCATCAACCTTCGCCCTAACCCAAACTCCGTCCGTACGCAGCCGACTCGCGCCCGACGACGCGGTTAGGCCATAGCGTTCACTACCGCGCGATTTCTGACGTAACCACAATCGCGCCTTCTCTAAATCACGAGTCAAGAATAGCGGGTACTTCGTTGCGACGCGGTCGTAGACGATGCGGGCTTTCTCCGGCTCATTACTCACTAGGTACCCAACGAACTCGGAAACAGCCTCAGCTCGGAACGATCTAATCGAAACGCCCAAGTGCAGCGCTGTATCCGAAGACGTCACGTTACGCGATAAGTCTTCAGCGAGTTTGGCATCCCAAATGTAGTCTCGATCATCTAAGCGGCTGGAGACGTGCAGATCCCAGTCGGGGTGGCGGTCGCGAAGCACCGTCAACCATTCCGCCAACCCAGCCTCGCCCGTATTGATCTCTTGGCCACCTCCGACAAGGCAGATAACAACACACCAGTCAGGATATCGATCCATCACGCTCAGCAAAAAGGCGGGCTCGGACATATCAAATGTCGGTCGGCCACGCTTTTGCTGCATGAACTTACTGGTCATCTCGCGGTTCCATGCCCGTTGCGCCTCGTCGAACACCACAACCTTCTCGACCGGCGGCTTGTCGCTGTCGAGGGCCTCATCTCGGAAATGGTGGATGTTCTGCACGAAGGTTGAGACTTCGCGAAGGGCTTTAGTTCGCGGAATCTGTTCTCGCTCCGACTTATCCCTGGCGAGCGCCTCCCTTAAAACGTCGACGAGTGGACCATTCCCAGAGAGAAAGACTGCATGCTCATCCGAATGCCGTTCTGCGCGCGAGGTGGCGATGTTCAAGCCGGCGAGCGTCTTTCCCGCTCCTGGAACACCGGTAATGAAGCAGATCGCTTTCCGCCCCTTTGACTTGGCGTCCTCAATGATCTGTTCGACCCGCGATGCGGTCAGACTCAAATTATCTGCGCCTGCCTCTGACCGCGTGATCTCTGACACGTCATGCTGCCGGTAGAGAGCCAGCGCAGCCTCGACGATGGTAGGGGTCGGTTGATAACCAGAGCGCGACCAAGCCACGGGATCAATCGCCGCACCGGAGTGGTGCGACATCGCGATCTCTTGGGCGCCAGATAAATCTGCGGGTGATACGCATATCGGCTCGGCGACGTGATCCGACGTCCAATCAACTGAAATGACAGCCGGAGCGGATACCTCAGTCGCGGTCAGAATCGTCACCACGGGCCTATGGTGACTCCCGTGGTGAAAGTTCTTCAGGTCAAGCGCGTAGTCATGAACCTGGTCGATCGCATGACGGTCATATCGACTTGCCCCTAATTTGAACTCAATCACGAAAATCACGCCGCCTGCAACGAAAACGACGTCGGCCCGCTTCCCCATTCGTGGGATCGAAAACTCAAAATACAACCGACCCGGCATTGCACGGGGCAGATATCGGCGCAATAAGCGAATTTGCTTTTGCCATGCGTATTTCTGTTCGTGCTCCAGCGCAAAGCCATGGCGCGCCGCCAGTAGCCCGAGCACCGCGTTCTCATCCGCGGCAAGGAACGCCTCAGTGTCCGCTCCGTAGTAGGAGTGACTAGTCATGCCTGAAATATACCGGGCGTAGCGACTCGACATCTTTCCCCCTCACCCCCGCCGCCCTTGGTTTTCCTAATCCTCCGCCCCAGCAATCGACCTGGCGAACCGCTCCAAATCACACACGTATAAGCCCCTGATTTTGCAGGCGTTCTGCGTGTGCAAAATAGAGCGGTTCGAAAGTACGGGCAGAGAACAGGGAGCGAAGGAGTGTCGAACTGCCCACCTTCGAAGGCCCGCGCGCGGAGTCGTCACACACGCAGAATTGCGGAAAGCCCCGCGTGGTGCGGGCCTCGCGCAAATGAAAACGCCCAACCGAGGAGGGTTGGGCGCTGAATGGTGGCCAAGGGCGGAATCGAACCACCGACACGCGGATTTTCAGTCCGCTGCTCTACCAACTGAGCTACTTGGCCGTATCAACGCCGCGACGAATGTCGGGCGGACAAGACTCATAACTATAGCAGACTCGATCCTTGCCTCGTAAGCGGCGGCATCCCGTGGCTTTCTCTCAAGCCGACCATCGGCTACCGAGCGGGGGTGTTTCCGAGTCCCTATAATCACCGGATGACCCATCCCGCGTCCGTCAAGCTGTCGGTTGATATCCTCGTGGTCGGACGCGGTCCGGTCGGCGCGACCGCGGCGCTCGCTCTTGCCCGGCTGGGACGAAGCGTTGCGTTGGTGGGACCCGCGCAAAGCATCGCCGCGCAGCCTGCGCCGGGCCTGGATACCCGGGTATTTGCGATCTCAACCCCGTCGATCGCGCTGCTCCGTTCGCTGGGCGTCTGGCAGGCATTGAGCCCTGCCCGAACCAATCCCGTACAACGCATGCAGGTGTTGCCGTCCACTGCAGACACCGCCCGCATGCTTGAGTTTGACGCGTACGAAGCGGCGTTGGAGTCGCTCGCGTCCATTGTCGAAAGTGGCGAACTGGCGCGCGTGCTCGATCAGGCCCTGCGGTTTTCCTCGGTTCGGCTGATTGAAGCTGAGGTGTCGGGGTTTGCGGGCAGCGACGATGCCGATGCGACCCTCCGTCTTGCGGATGGGCGAGAGATCCAGGCCAGGCTGGTGGTGGCGGCGGACGGCGCGCAGTCAACGGTACGCTCGCTCGCAGGCATTGAGGCCGATTTCAGCGACTACGATCAGCACGCCATCGTCGGAAGCTTTCTTACCGAGAAGCCGCATCGTGACACCGCGCATCAATGGTTCGGTGAGCACGGCATTCTCGCGCTACTGCCCTTGCCGCCGCAGAGTTCGCCCGATCTCCCTGGCTACCGCGGTCGCGTCAGCATGGTCTGGTCTGCGCCGCAGGCCCTCGCCGATGAATTGTGTGCGCTGCCTGCCCAAGCCCTCGCCGAGCGGGTGGGCGCGCTGTCGGGCCGCGCGCTCGGCGCGGTCGCGCCGCTATCGGGTACGGCGGTAAGCCCGCTTCGGCTGGGGCGCGTCCGCTCAGTAATCGGGTCAAGACTAGCTCTGATTGGCGATGCCGCGCATGTCGTTCATCCGCTTGCGGGCCAAGGCATGAATCTTGGCTTCGGCGATGTCTCGTCTCTGCGCGATGCGCTGGCGTCTGCGCCCGATCCCGGACTGCGCTCAGTCTTGCGCCAGTACGAACGAAGCCGGGCCGAACCCGTGCTGGTGATGCGTTGCGTGACCGATGGCCTGCAGCGTCTGTTTGACTCGCGACGGATCGCGGCGCTGGGGCCGCTCGCGCACCCGCTGATGCTTGCCCGCGACCTCGGGTGGCGATTTGTGGCGTCGTCGCCCATTCTGCGTCGCCGTCTCACTGAACGCGCAAGCGGCCTCTGACTCAAAGGAATCTCCCGATGACATACCGACTGTTTCTTCGTCTGATGGCACTGTGCGCGCTGGTCGCGGCGGTACTGATTCAGCCAGTCCCCGCCATCGCGCAAAGTGCCGAGACCCTGCAGCGAATTCGAAGCGCAGTTGAGGGGTTCTCCGGGGGACGCCTGAAGGTCGACGAGGTACGCCGAACACCGCTTTCGGGCATTTTCGAGGTTCGAATTCAGAACGAACTGCTTTATGTCGATGAGCGTGGGCAGTACCTGTTTTATTCAGGCGATCTGATCGACATGAAGTCGCAGCGCAACCTCACCCGTGAGCGGGTCGAGGAACTGCTTACGATTGATTTTCGTGAACTGCCGCTCGATCTGGCGGTCACGCAGAAAATCGGTGCAGGTCGGCGCGTGCTGGCGGTGTTTGAAGACCCCAACTGCGGATATTGCAAGAAGCTGCGAGCCGATCTGCTCAGGCTCGATGATGTAACGCTCTACACCTTCCCGATGGCGTTTCTTGCGCCCGATTCCGAGTCGAAAGCCGCGCGGGCGCTGTGTGCGCCCGACCCGGTTCGCGCCTGGAATGAACTGATGCTTAACAACCGGGTACCAGCCAATGACGGCCGGTGTGCAACCTCAATTGCCAAGGTGGCAGAGCTTGCGCGTCGGTTGGGCATCACAGGTACGCCCGTGGTGTTTTTTGCCAATGGTCGCCGGCTGCAGGGATACGCCCCGCCCGATTCATTTGACCGCATGCTGGCTGAGGCGTCACGGCGCTAAGCCATCGCCTGCGTTATTGAGCGGACTGCGCTCGCGAGATGACAGCCGGCGGCTCGGCGTCGGCGGGCCACAGCAACCACAGCCGTCCCTGCTCGCGCATCAGGCCGGCGCGCCGCTCCGCCTCATCGCCCGCCCCCCAGAACACGTCGGCGCGCACATTGCCCAGGATGGCGCCACCCGTGTCCTGACTCACCACCGCAATCCGAAGCGGTTTGCGGCTCAGGGGATCGATGCCATCCAGATACATGAGCGCGCCCTGAGGAATGCGAGTGCGATCGGTTGCGATGGAGCGGCCGGCTGTGAGCGGTACGCCGAGCGACCCGACCGGACCGTCAGCCGCCGCGGTATCGAGCCGCCTGAAAAATACATAGCGCGGATTGCTGTTCATGACCTCGGTGGCGAGCGACGGATTGGCGCGCAGCCACGCCTTGATGCCAGGCGCAGTGGCTTCCTCGCGGCTGAGCGCGCCGCGCTCGATCAGCACCCGCCCAATCGCGCGATACGTGTGGCCATTGTGGCCGGCGTATCCGACCCGAAGCCAGCTTCCGTCCCGCAAGCGCACTCGCGCAGACCCCTGTACATGCAGAAAAAACGCTTCGACAGGGTCGTCGATGTAGGCAATCGCCTCTAGCCCCTCGATCGTGCCCGAGTCAATCTCGGCGCGGGTGTGCCAGCGCTGCACGCGGCCGCGCGGGTTGGCCGCGCTCTGCGCAATCGATGCGACCTCGGGTGGCGGCGCATAGAGGGGCGTCTGCCGGTCGTTTTCCCGCTGAAGGCTGCCGGTTAGCAGAGGCTCGTGGTAACCAGTGATCAGGCCATCGCGGCGACCCTTGTCATCGGCGATCGGCCAGGCAACAAAGCGTCGCTCAATCCAGCCGCGCAGTTCATGGGCGGGCGGCATTTCGCGGCACAGTACCGGCCACGGGGCGGGCGGCGCTCGCAAGGCGCACTGTCGCGCGAGCGCCTGTCGCAGGCCGTCAAGCCGATCCTGGGTCCAGCCTGGCAGCTGACGAACCGCAATGGGTTGCGGGCCAACCGGTGTCGATTCCGCGTAGGCGATCGGGGAAATGACGATAACCGCCCCGGCGATCAGGGCAGCAGCGAAGTGGCTCAAGCTACACTGCGCTCGCCGAAATAACCCCTGATTGATGACGATGGACGGAACCTGGATTCTCCTCGCCGAGGCCGGCGGCATTCTGGCGCTGGTGCTGCTGCTGATCTGGTGGACGATGCGGGGAAAGAAATAACGCACGCGTCAGTGCAGCGTACGCGGCACGGCAAGCGTGAACTCCACGATGGGCTGATCGAACCGAGCACCGTCCTCGGCCACAAAAAAATAACTTCCACGCATCGACCCCACCGGCGTCGCAATGCGGCTGCCGCTGGTGTATTCAAATTTTTCGCCAGGCTGAAGAAACGGCTGATGCCCCACCACACCCAGCCCTTTGACTTCAATGACCTCATCGCGCTCGTCGCGGATGACCCAATGCCGACTGATCAGTTGCGCCGCAACCTTGCCTGTATTGGTGATGGTGACGGTGTAGGCAAAAGCGTATTGCGAGGCCGACGGATCGGACTGATCAGGCAGATAACGCACCTGCACATGGATGCTGAACTGATAGCGGTCTTCGCTCACGGTGGCCAACCTTGCGTAAACTCCTATTCCTATTGTATTGGACTCGCCGTAAGCGCTTCGCAAGGCCTTCTAGATGACCCGTTCATTTCGTATCGCTCCCAGCATTCTGTCAGCCGACTTCGCCCGACTGGGCGAGGAGGTGCGCGCAGTCGAGGCGGCTGGCGCCGACCTGATCCACTTCGATGTGATGGACAACCATTACGTCCCTAACCTTACGATCGGTCCGATGGTCTGCGAGGCGATTCGCCCGCATGTCAAACTTCCCATCGACGTCCACCTGATGGTGCGGCCCGTCGACCGGCTGGCGATCGATTTTGCAAAAGCGGGTGCATCGCTGATCACCTTCCACCCCGAAGCCTCGGATCATGTTGATCGGACGCTGCAACTGATCCGCGATAACGGCTGCAAGGCAGGTCTGGTACTCAACCCCGCCACGCCGCTACACCACCTCGACCACGTCATGGATCGGCTCGACCTCGTGCTCCTGATGTCTGTGAATCCGGGATACGGTGGGCAGAGTTTCATTGAAGCCACGCTCGCCAAACTCAGGTCAGTTCGTGCCCGCATCGACGCGCATGTCGCAGCGGGCGGCAATCCAATCTGGCTTGAGGTGGATGGCGGCATCAAGGTCGACAACATTGCCCGCGTGGCCGAAGCGGGGGCCGATACCTTTGTCGCAGGGTCCGCAGTGTTTGGAGCCCCCGACCCCGATCGGGGTTATCGGGGCGTCATGGGTCGGCTACGCGAAGCGCTGGCCAGCGCGGGGTTACCGGGATGACGGCACCGGCGTCGCGCCGTTGGGCGGCTCGAGCGGTGCTCATCGATCTCGACGGAACGCTCCTCGACACGATTGACGATCTGGCTGCCGCGGCCAATGCGATGCTGGTTGAACTCGGCCTTCCAGCCCGGCCCGTGGAACAGATGCGCAGCTTTGTCGGCAAAGGGGCGGAATCACTGGTTCAGCGCGCGCTCACCGGCACCCTGGATGGTGCGGTGGCGCCCGAGCAGCTCACTGCCGCGGTGTCGATATTCAGGCATCACTATGCGCGCGAAAATGGGGTAAGCGCCCGCCTCTACCCCGGGGTACGCGAGGGGCTGGCAGCCATGAAAGCGGGTGGTCTGGGGCTTGCCTGCGTTACCAACAAACCGATGGCCTTCACGCTGCCACTGCTTGAGCGGACCGGGCTCTCGTCTTCGTTCGATCTGATCATTGGCGGTGACTCGCTGCCGCGCAAGAAACCCGACCCCGCGCAGCTTCTGCACGCCTGCGAAGGGTTTGGTATTGCGCCCCAACAGGCCGCCATGATTGGCGATTCAATCAACGACGCGCTGGCCGCGCGCGCTGCGGGGATGCCGGTGTTTGTGCTGCCCTATGGCTACAACGAAGGCCGCAGCATCGCCGAACTTGATGCCGATGCGGTAATCGAGTCGCTCGAACACGCAGCGTCGTTAATCGATGTGATCACACCAACAGCTCGCGAGGCAGGTTCACCAGCACGTCATTGACGCTGCGGATGCCCTGGCCGGGTGTCATGTGCAGCCGCATCAGATAACGGACATCGTCGACATTGCGCTGCGTGATGGCCGCGAGCAGCGCCCCGTGCTGCGCATACGACGACCCCAGGTCGCCCAGAGCGCCAAACGCGTGCTTGCGATACGCACCGGTGAGAGTACGTGCGCGAAGGATCTCTTCGCGCAGATACGGATTGCGCGCACCCCGGTACAGGCAATCATGAAATGACTGGTTGGCCTCCTGCCATCCTTCGCGGTCGCCTTTTTTGACCACCGCGGCAGCCCTGCGGTGCAGCAGGGCAAGCTGCTCACGTTCGTCATCGGTCATTCGCTCGCAGGCGAGCTGCGCGCACAGGCTTTCCAACTCGGCCAGCACCTCCCAGATCGCGAACAGGCGCTGGATGTCCACCTTCGCAACCGCTGCACCACCCCGCGGGGTGGTGGCAAGCAGCCCCTGCGCCTGCAGCTGCAGGATTGCTTCGCGCACCGGCGTCCGCGATACCGAATGGGCGGCGGCCAGCGCAGCCTCATCGACCGGGTCGCCTGGCTGCAGTTCTCCGGTCTGTACGGCCCGCTCGATGGCCTGTCGGATCGTGTCACTCGCCTTCAATGGAGGGGTCCGAAAAAAGATCCTGGAACGTTCAATGAGGGGAATTCGAATCTCGGGTAGGTTATACGCTAAAGTTCCATCGGTATACAAAAGCGGGCTTTTGATATTTGAGCAGTGCGCTGCCGGGGCGACCCGCAGGGGTTCAGGTTCGGGTGATCAGCCCGTTTCAGATGGCGTCTCCAGGAGAAAACATGAACACAATCGGCCAGCCCATTCACGCAAGCGGTGCGCTCCGGGGTGTCCGGGTGCTTGATTTTTCGCGGGTCCGAGCCGGCCCCACCTGCGTCCGAATGCTGGCTGACTTTGGCGCGGACGTCATTCGAATTGAGCCGCCCAAAGGCGTTGACCCCAACGAGGGCATGTTTGCCGCAGACCGGATGGGCGGCGACTTCCAAAACCTCAACCGCAACAAGCGGTCGCTTACGCTCAACATGAAGAAGCCCGGCGCCATGCAGCTGCTCGAGCGGCTGATCAAACAGGCCGACGTGGTGGTGGAAAACTGGCGGCCTGATGTCAAGGCGCGGCTGGGGTTGGATTACGAAAGCCTGAAGAAAATCAATCCCCGCATCATCCTCGCGAGCATTTCAGGTTTCGGCCAGGACGGCCCGTATGCCGAGCGCCCAGGCTTTGATCAGATCGCCCAGGGCATGGGCGGCATCATGTCCGTCACCGGTTTTCCGGGGCAGGGTCCCGTGCGTGCAGGTCTGGCGGTGGCCGACTCCAGCACCGGGCTGTATGCGTCAATCGGAATCATGGTGGCGCTGCTTGAACGTCAGCAGTCCGGGCAGGGTCAGTGGGTTCACGCCTCACTGCTGCACAGCATGATTGCCATGATGGACTTCCAGGCAGCGCGCTATCTCAACGATAACGACGTGCCGGTGCAGGTGGGCAATTCGCATCCCACCAGCGCGCCAATGGGGCTGTTCGAGGCCTCCGACGGTCACTTCAATCTTGGCGCCTCGGGCAATGGCAGCTGGATCCGGCTGTGTAACCTGCTTGGCAAGCCTGAGTGGATCAATGACCCCGAGCTTTCCACCGAAAAGCTGCGCGTGAAAAACCGCGAACGCTGCGACGCGATCATCAACGAAATCTTTCGTACCCGTCCGGTGGCGTACTGGGTGGATGCGCTCAATGAAGCAGGCGTACCTGCCGGTCCGGTTTATACGATTCCGCAAATGTTCGATGACGTGCAGATCAAACACCTGGGCGTGGTCAAGTCAGTTGAGAGCGCCCAGGGTCCGATGCGCCACTTCCTCACCCAGCCCGTCGCGCTGTCGCGCACACCCGCCGACGTCGTTCGCACCGCGCCGGGTTGGGGCGAGCACACCGATGAAATTTTGAAGGGTGTTGGCTACGACGAGGCGGGCATCGCCGCGTTGCGCGAACAGGGCGTGGTGTAAGCGCCATGGCCAATCCCCGCGTTCCCTATGCATTTACCAGCGATCGTCCGCCGATCGCCCCCCCGCCAGGCGGCCGGATTCTGGTGCATCTGGTGGTCAATGTTGAGCATTGGCAGTTCGATCAGCCCATGCCGCGCACGATTCTCACGCCGCCGCACGGTAAGGAAACCGTCCCGGATATTCCCAACTTCGGCTGGGCTGATTACGGCATGCGGGCAGGCCTGCCCCGAATCATCAACGCCATCGTCGAGCGTGGGCTGCCGGCCTCCACCAGCTTCAACGCGGGCGTGATCGATGCGTATCCGCGCGCAGCGCAGGCGATGCATGACGCCGGCTGGGAATTCGTTGGTCACGGCATGCATCAGAAGGCGCTGAACCATGTTGGCGGCGAAGCCGAAGTGATCGAGGCCTCGCTTGCCAAGATCGCATCCCTCACAGGCAAACGCCCGCGCGGCTGGTTGAGCCCGGGCTTGCGTCAAACCCACGACACGCCCGAGTTGCTGAAGGACGCCGGCATCGAATACACCTTTGATTGGGTGATCGACGACCTGCCCAGCTGGATGCATACGGCGCGCGGCCCGCTGATGTCGATGCCCTATAACCTCGAGTTGAATGACTCCATCATTTACGCGGTGGAAAAGCATTCGTCGCCCGAGTTTCTGCTGCGGCTCGAGCGCACGCTCGAGCTGTTCGTAAGCGAAAGCCAGCGCCAGCCGCGGGTGCTGGCCCTGGGCTTGCACCCCCATCTGGTCGGACCGCCGCATCGTTTCGTTTATTTTGAGCGGATGCTTGATCTGCTGATGCGCACCGACGGTGTCACCTTCATGACGGGTGGGCAGATCGCCGATTGGTTTGTCGGCGAGTGCCCGCCACCCCAAGCCTGAACACAGTTTCTTTCAGAGGTCCCTCACATGGTCAGCCGAGCCAACGATCCCCATCAGAGCATCCGTGACGGCGTTCGCGCCGTCGTCCAACAATTTGATTCCCGGTACTGGCAGGAGGTCGACGAGGCCCGGGCGTTTCCTGAGGCGTTCGTGACCGCGTTGACAGACGCAGGTTGGATGGGCGCGCTGATCCCCGAGGAATACGGCGGCTCGGGCCTGTCGCTGACTGAAGCGTCAGTGATCATGGAAGAGATCAATCGCGCCGGCGGCAACTCGGGCGCGTGTCATGGGCAGATGTATGTCATGGGCTGCGTACTGCGGCACGGGTCTGAAGAGCAGAAAAAGCGCATCCTCCCGGCCATTGCTTCGGGCAAGCTTCGCATGCAGTCCATGGCGGTTACCGAGCCCACCACCGGGTCCGACACCACCCGCCTCAAGACCTTCGCCGAGTTGAAGGGTGACCGCTACGTGGTCAACGGCCAGAAAGTCTGGACCTCACGGGTTCAGCACTCTGACTATCTGCTGCTGCTCGCGCGCACCACGCCGCTTGCGGAAGTCAAGAAGCGCTCCGAGGGACTGTCGGTATTCCTGGTCGATCTGCGCCAAGCCATTGGCAAGGGCATTGAATTGCGCCCGATCCGCAATATGGTCAACCATGAAACCAACGAGCTCTTCATCGACAACCTGGAAATTCCGGTTGAAAACCGGATCGGTGAAGAAGGCAAGGGCCTCAAGTACATTCTGGACGGGCTGAACGCCGAGCGGATCCTGATTGCTGCAGAGTGTATTGGCGATGGCTACTGGTTTGTTGAGAAAGCCAGCCGCTATGCCAGCGAGCGAATCGTATTTGAACGCCCGATTGGCAAGAACCAGGGGGTGCAGTTCCCGATCGCCAAGTCCTATGCCAGCGTCGAGGCTGCAAGCCTGATGCGTTATCGCGCGGCGGAACTGTTCGACTCAGGCGAGCCCTGCGGCGCCGAGTCCAATATGTCGAAGCTTCTGGCCGCGGACGCCTCGTGGGAAGCCGCCAACGCGTGCCTGCAGACGCATGGTGGTTTTGGTTTCGCGGCCGAGTACGACGTCGAGCGGAAGTTCCGCGAAACGCGTCTGTACCAGGTTGCGCCCATCTCCACCAACATGATTCTTTCTTACCTTGCCGAGCATGTGCTTGGCATGCCGCGTTCGTACTGATCTCGCTGATGGCCGATTTCTCGTCCTACATCGGCCGTTCGCGTGCCGAGGTCGAAACGCTCGATGCGCGGGTGGTGCGCTGGTTGGCTGCTACCTTCGAGCGGCCCGAGCAGTTGAACGCGCAGAGCGGACAGCGTCTTCCCGCGGGGTGGCACTGGATGCTGTTTGCGCCAATCGCTGCGCAGTCGGCGCTCGGCCGCGATGGCCATCCTGCTCGCACTGGCGACTTTCTACCGCCCACCACTCAGCCGCGCCGGATGTGGGCGGGTAGTCGGCTGGTCTGGCATGAGCGCTTTCAGGTGGGCGATCAGGTCACCCGGTCCAGCACGATCCGCTCGGCCGAAGAAAAGTCGGGGCGCAGCGGCACGATGGTTTTTGTGACGCTGTCCCACCGTTTGGAGGCGCGCGGCCGGTTGATTGCCGAGGAAGACCAGGATCTGGTGTACCGCGGAGACGCAGGCCCGGACGAGGTGAGCGCGCTTGCGCGTCTGGCCGAGCGTGCCCTGGCAGGTTCCGTCAGCGCAGAGAAAACCGGCAAATTTCACCAGACGGTGACGCCTGATCCGGTGATGCTGTTTCGCTTCTCGGCAGCCACGTTCAACGGGCATCGCATTCACTACGATCGTGAGTACGCCCAATCGGTTGAAGGCTACCCAGGGTTGGTGGTGCATGGGCCTTTGATTGCCAGCCTGCTGCTCGGATTTATCGAGACAACGGTGGCGCCAGGGGCCACCATCGAGCGGTTCGATTTCCGCGCCAAACGTCCGACATTCGACATCACGCCGTTTGCGCTTCACGCCGATGAGCCCAACGCAGACGGTGAGTTCGCGTTGTGGTCAACCAATAACGTTGGCGAGGTGGCGGTCGAGGCCCGAGCGCGAGTGCGTGCCTAACCAGCCTGGCAGGCCCTACGCTGCACCCAGCAGTACGACCACGGCTGTGCCGGCCGATACGGCGGCTCCTGCGAGGCGCAGCCGGTCGGCGATGGGTTGCCGCGCTGCACTGAGTGCCCGCAGGCCAATTAGCACCGCGCCGCCCAGGGCAGCCTGGGTCATCAGGATGCCAGTCCAATAGGCCGACAGAATCGTTGTGCTGGCCGTCTCGATCGACTCGGCGGCGATCTGTCCATGTATCGAGCCGGCAGCCGCCACGATCGCGATTGCGGCAATGTTTACGGTGAATGGCCGGGCGCGGCGCCACCACAGCCACGCGCCGCCAGCCAACAGGCTGACCGCGATCCACAGATCATGCAAGCGCCGCAACGGGTGCCAATGAAGCGGCGAGGCCTATCAGCAGGCCACCGATTGGTGCAAGCATCCGTGATGCAATGGCGGTCATCATTGACTCCCAAGGTCAGGCACAGCAAGAATTCTGCCGTCGACCGTATCTGAAATCCAAATTCTTACCGGAGACTATGTTGAATATGAATCCATCCTCATCGCGCCGCGCTGTGTTGCGGTCCGCAGCAGTGGGCCTCGCGGCACCCTGGGTGGCGAGCCCGGCCAAGGCATCGGGTCAACTCAACGTCGTGTTGAACCAGGGATTGCTCGCCAAGCTCTGGATTGATGAACTGCACCCCGCCTTCGAGAAGGCCACCGGCGCCAAGGTCAATGTGCAGCAATCCGTTACCGCCAACATGCTCGCCATGTTGAAGACACAGCGCGACAATCCGCCCGACCTCATGCAGTTCTCCGAGGCCGGCGTGTTCCTCGCTGCCGAAGAGGGGCTGCTGCGTGCGCACAATTCGAAGAACATCGCCAACATGGCAATGCTGCGCCCGGCGTTTCGCCTCGCCGAAGACTTCTCGGCCGGCGTCATCGATGCGGTGCACACGCTTTACTACAACACCAATGCGCAGAAGACTCGTCCAGCCGCATGGGCCGAAATGTGGGATGCATCGAATGCGCGTCGTATCGCCATTCCGCCCATCACCTGGAACAGTGGCGTTCGGATGGTGACCACGGCTGCCCAGATTGCAACCGGCAAGCCCATGAAAGATGCCCAGTACGATCTTGACGCGGGCATGCGGCACCTGGCCAAGCTGAAGGACGCGGGTGCGGTTGCCTACACCGGAGCACCTCAGGCCATTCAGATGCTGCAGTCGGGGCAGGTGCCTCTGGTGCCGTTCTACGGCATCTTCATCAACCCGGTACTCGACAAAGGCGCACCGATTGCGCCTGCGACCACCCTGCGCGAAGGGCTGCATGGCGAGGTGGTGGGCCTGAACATGCCGGCCAAGGCGAAGAACATCGAACTCGCCGAGGTGTACGTCAACATGAGCCTGTCGAAAGAGTTCCAATCGAAAATCGACAGCGTCCTGCGCGCGCGCTCAGCGCATCGCGAGGTCAATCCCTCCGAGCGCACGCGCGAACTCCTTGGGCCTGGTGACAACATCCTCTACGCCGACTGGAAGTTCCTGTCCAAGAACCGCGCCAAGCTCACCGAGATGTGGAATAACGTGTTCGGCTGACGAGCGCCTGGCGCGTGGTTACCGAAGCTGTCGCAATGCCGCGGCAGCGTCCCGGGCAGCGGCTGGCAATTGCCTGCCTGCTCGGGCCGGCCGCGGTATTGCTGATCGCGTTTTACGCGATCCCGTTCATTCGAATGCTGGCGGAAAGCCTGCTGCCTGCCTCGGGCACAGCGGGCGGGCTTGGCATCAGCTTTGAGCACTATGAGCGCCTGGCCTCAAGCGGTCGGGTTCGTCGCGCGCTGGCGCGCACGCTGAGAATCTCCGGCTGGGTCACGCTCTGGACGCTTCTGATCTCGTTTCCGCTTGCGCTCTACCTGGTTCGAGCCGGACGCACCATCCGCACGGCATTCCTCATTGCGCTATTTGTATCGCTCGCGTCCAGCCTCATCGTGCGTAACTACGGTTGGCTGGTGACGCTCGCTGACGCTGGACCTGTCAATCAATTGCTGATTGCGCTGGGTGTGCTGAAAGCGCCGCTTCGCATGGTCTACAGCGAGGGTGCCACCATCGTTGCGCTGGTTCACTACGCGATCCCGTTCATGACGCTGCCGATCTTCGCGGCGCTGCTACGGATCCCGCCATCGCTGTCCGACTCCGCTGCAAGCCTGGGCGCAACGCCGTGGCGGGTGATCCGGGATGTGATCTGGCCGCTCTCGATGCCAGGCGTGTTCGGCGGCGTGGTGCTTACCTTTGCGCTCAGCATGAGCGCGTTTGTGACGCCGCTCATGCTGGGGTCGCCAGCCACCGCGATGATTTCTCAGGTGGCTGCCGAGCAGTTCCTGGTGCAGCTTGCCTTTCCATTCGGATCGGCCATCGTGATTGCGCTGGTGGTGATCACGTTTGTAATCGTTGTGGCCTTCACGCTGATTGTTCGCAAGGTGTTCCGTGCGCAGGTCTGACGCCATCGCAAATCCGCTCGATCGGGGGATCGCGATCGCTGGTTGGGTCGCAATGCTGTTCCTGCTGTTTCCGGTGTTGTTCACCACGGTGGTGAGCTTTGGGGCGGGTGAGTTGATCGAGTTCCCGCCATCGGGATGGTCGCTGCGCTGGTATGCGCATATCGGCGAAATTCACCGGGTGGGCGCGGCCGTGCTGTACAGCCTGTTGATTGCCTCATGTGCAGGTGTGATCGCCACGCTCCTTGCGGTGGGTATTGCACTGTGTCTGGTTCGCCTGCCGCTTCCGGGCAAGGCGCTTGTCGGCGCATTCATTACCTCACCGGTTGCCGTGCCCATCGTTGCTCTGGGCATCGCGCTGATTCAGTTCTTCATCTGGCTGGGCATTTCGTTTACCTGGTACAGCCTGTTGATTGGGCACCTGGTGCTGGTGATTGCGTATCCAGTGCGCACGCTGGTTGCCTCGCTTGCGCTGTCCAACCCGTCTCTGGAAGAGGCTGCGGCGAGTCTCGGTGCTCGTCCGCTTATCGCCTTTTTCACAGTAACCCTGCCACAGATGAAGCCCGGCCTCATCAGCGGCTTTCTGTTCGCATTCCTGATCAGCTTTGACAACTATCCCATCAGCATATTTCTGGTCCGGGGCGCGCTCACTGTTCTGCCAATCGAAGTGTTCAACTACATCAGCCAGAACTTTGATCCGACGCCCGCCGCGTTTTCTACGCTTTACACGATTTTGCTCAGCCTCATCATCGTCTGGGCCGAACGCCGCTGGTCGATCATCTCTCTGTCAGTGGCATCAGAAGGAGGCCCGGGTGGCAAGCGTTCAGATCGATGATCTCCATCTCAAGCTGGGCAGCAATCCGGTGCTGAACGGCGTATCGCTTGAACTCGCTGACGGCGAGTGTGTCGCGCTGTTGGGGCCCTCTGGATGCGGCAAGACCACCACCTTGCGCGCGGTAGCGGGGTTCGTGCACGCGGACCGCGGGCAGGTGCGTTTTGATGGGCGGGCAGTGGACGCGCTGCCGCCCTATCGGCGCAAGGTCGGGCTGGTGTTTCAGGACTACGCGCTGTTTCCGCACATGACCGTTGCCGAGAATGTGGGCTATGGCCTGCGAATGCGCAGCCGTCCTCGCGCCGAGATCGCTGTGGCGGTCTCCGAGGCCCTGGCGCGAGTCGAACTGGCAGGCTTCGAGTCGCGACTGCCCACGCAGCTGTCGGGCGGGCAGCGCCAGCGGGTGGCACTTGCCCGGGCGATCGTCATTCAACCGGATGTGCTGCTGCTCGATGAGCCGCTCGGCGCGCTGGACCGCAAGCTGCGTGACGGCATGCAGGTTGAGCTCAAGCGTCTGCAGCGCGAGCTTGGCATTACCACCCTGATCGTGACCCACGACCAGGAAGAGGCGCTGTCGCTATCGAACCGGGTGGCGGTGATGTTCGCGGGCCAGATTGCGGCAATCGATACGCCAGCAGCGCTGTATCGCAGACCGCCGCGGGCTGATGTCATGGCCTTTCTTGGACGCGCGAACTTTGTCGCCGCCAGAATCGGCAGCCAGGGCTGGCGCGCAGGTATCGATACGCCGCTCGGTACCCGACTGTACGCCCAACCTGCAGATCCCGCTCGCGCGCCGGCTCCCGGCGATGCCGCGCAGCTTGCGATCCGTCCCGAGCATGTGCAGGTGCGCTCCGCCGAACCTGATACGGCGCGCGGCGAATTTTCTGCAAAGGTCGGCGATCTGATTTATCGTGGCGCGCTTGCCGAGGTGCTCCTTCACGCTCAGCCGCCTGGCCCGGGATCGTCACCGATCACGCTCAGCGCTGATCTGCCTGCTGACGGGCTGACCATGGGCCGTGGCGACACGGTGGCGGTACGGCTGCCGGATGAGCACTGTCTGATCTTTCAGGAGAACGTCGCATGACTTCACAGGACCCCATCACCGGAGAAGCTTCCCGTCGCCAGCATGATCTGGGCGGGCTCGAGCTGGGCCTGATCGATCGGCACGAGCATCCCCGCACCCTGTTCGAGATGCGGGTGGATGCCATGCTGATGCTGCTCACGCACCCTGGATGCGCTGCATTCAAGGTCGATGCGCTTCGTCGCGCGGTCGAGAACTATTCGAAGCTCGATTATGAAAATCTGCCCTACTACGACCGGTGGCTCAAGGCGATCCGCCAGTTGCTGGTTGAGCAGTCGGTTCTCACCGATGCGCAGATCGAGGCGCGACTGCAGGTCATCCGCGAGCGCCGCGCAGCCGAGGGGCAGTAATCATGTTTACCGATGGAATGCTGGTTCGGGTGCTGGATCACGCCATCTTCGGCCATTGCCGCACCCCGGTCTACCTCAAGGGAAAAGTCGGCGAGGTCGTCAGCGAGGCGGGCGCTTGGCGGAACCCCGAAACCCTCGCATATCACAAGCCGGGGTTGCCACTTCGAAGGCTTTATCGCGTTCGCTTCCGTCAGGCAGATCTCTGGGACGACTACCCATTCCCCCGCGACACCCTGGAAGCAGACCTTTATGAACACTGGCTGGCGCCCGCAGATGACGCAGCCATGGGAGATCGTCAATGACTGCCGCGCACGACCATGACCACGATCATGATGATCATGACCATGACCACGATGATCACTCGCATCCGCATGCGCCCGTCGAAGACCACGACACCGTCACCGAGTTCCACCTGCTCGAGCAGGCCCTGCGCGAGCTGCTGATCGAGGCCGGGGTTTTCAGCGCTGCCGATGTCCAGCGCCAGATTGAAAAACAGGAATCGCGCACGCCCGCCATGGGTTCCCGAATCGTGGCCAAGGCCTGGACCGACCCTGTATTCCGCGAGAAACTGCTTTCCGATCCCAAGCCCGCCATCACCCAGCTCGGCATCGATGTCGCCAACACGCCAGCGCTCCAGGTGCTCGAGAACGGGAGCGGGGTGCACCATGTTGTCGTGTGCACGCTGTGCTCGTGTTACCCGAGAATGATCCTGGGCATCCCGCCTGCCTGGTATAAGAGCCGTGAATACCGCGCGCGGGTGGTGCGGGAACCCCGCGTGGTGCTTGAGGAATTCGGCGTATCGCTTCCTGCCGACACCGAAATTCGGGTGGTCGACAGCACTGCCGACCTCCGCTATCTGGTCATTCCTGAGCGCCCCTCTGGAACCGACCATCTTGGCGAAGATGCGCTCGCTGAGATCATCAGCCGCGATTCGATGATCGGAACCGGGCTGGTGACCCCCGGCCGGTAGCGCCTTGGCGGACGCGCTACAATAGCAAGATGCGTGTCCTGCCTACCCCTGCCGTCTCGAGCGTCCTGCTCGTCTCCGCGTTTCGCTGGCGCTGGCGCAAGCCTGCCGCCTGACACCCCCGCGCGCGCCCGCGATCTGGCGCCATCCCGTCTGCCTCAAGCGCCAGATTCGTTCCTGGCGCTGAATGTCTTACCCCTTTTTCGAATTCGGAGTCGATGATCATGCCGATCACACCTCAGGAAGCGCTTCAGCGCACCATCGAGCATCGCGAAATTTTCCACGACGAAATGCTGGCCCTGATGCGAATGATCATGCGAGGCGAGATGTCGCATGTGATCGCTGCGGCCATTTTGATGGGCCTGCGCGTCAAGAAGGAAACCATTGGCGAAATCACCGCGGCTGCGCAGGTGATGCGTGAATTCGCCAACAAGGTGGTGGTCGATGGGGGCCCTCATTTCGTCGATGTCGTGGGAACAGGCGGCGATTCATCCCATACCTTCAACATTTCGACAGCGTCGTCATTTGTTGCCGCTGCCGCTGGGGCAACGGTCGCCAAGCACGGCAACCGCGGCGTATCGTCGAAATCGGGCAGCGCCGATGTGCTCGAGGCGCTTGGGGCGAATATCATGCTGAGCCCCGAGCAGGTCGCGCAATGCATCCGCGAAACCAATTTGGGCTTCATGTTTGCGCCCAATCACCATCCAGCGATGAAAAACGTCGTTCCGGTGCGTCGCGAACTGGGCGTGCGAACCATCTTCAACATCCTGGGCCCGCTCACCAATCCCGCTGATGCGCCCAACATTTTGATGGGCGTGTTTCATCCCGATCTGGTGGGAATTCAGGTTCGCGTCATGGAGAAGCTCGGCGCGCGCCATGCGCTGGTGGTGTATGGCCAGGATGGTATGGATGAAATATCGCTGGGTGCCGCCACGATGGTCGGCGAGCTGCGAAATGGCCAGGTGCGCGAATATGACATCCACCCCGAAGACTACGGCTTGTCGATGGTGAGTAATCGCGGCCTGAAGGTGGCTGACGCACTCGAGTCTCGGGACATGGTGCTTGAAGCGCTCAACAACATTCCGGGCACGCCGCGTGAAATCGTCACCCTCAATTCCGGTGCCGCGCTCTACGCCGCTGATCTGGCACCCACAATCGGAGACGGTATTGCACTGGCTCGCCAAACCATCGCAAGCGGCGCTGCGCGGGCCAAGCTTGATCAATGGGTTCAGACCACCCGCCGGCTCGCCGGCTGAGTGCCTGGCGAACGGCGCAGGCTTAACAGGGATTCACCATGAGCGATATCCTGCAGCGAATTCTCGCGGTAAAAACCGACGAGGTGGCGCGCGCGCAAGCTGCGCGTTCCATGGCCCATCTTCAGGCCGAGGCGAATGACACGCTCACGCTCGGTCATCCGTTAGCGCCGCGGGGCTTTGCCCGGGCGCTGCGCGACACGGTGAATGCCGGTCGCCCTGCGGTCATTGCTGAAGTCAAGCGCGCAAGCCCAAGCAAGGGCTTGCTTCGTGACCCGTTTGAACCCGCTTCGATCGCCGCCAGCTACCAGCGTGGTGGTGCGGCGTGCCTGTCGGTGCTGACCGATGAGCAGTTTTTTCAGGGGGCGGCCGCTCATCTGCGCGAGGCGCGCGCAGCCTGTTCGCTGCCCGTGCTGCGGAAGGATTTCGTGGTCGATGCCTGGCAGGTGATTGAGGCTAGAACCTGGGGCGCTGACTGCATTCTGCTGATCGCCGCTGCCTTGTCGGACGCTCAACTGCATGAGCTCGAGGCGTGTGCGCAGCAACTGGGCATGGATGTGCTCGTTGAGGTGCATGACGCAGCGGAGCTTGCGCGCGCGCTCACCCTGCGCACGCCGCTTATCGGAATCAACAACCGAAATCTGCGCACATTCGAAGTGTCTCTGGACACCACGATCGGCCTGCTGGATCAGATGCCGCAAGACCGGCTGGTGGTCACTGAGAGCGGCATCCTGGGTCCCGCTGATGTCACACGGATGCGTGAGGCGGGTGTGGGCGCGTTTCTGGTGGGAGAGGCCTTCATGCGTGCGCCGGATCCCGGCGCGGCGCTTGCGCGGCTGTTTGGCTGAATTCTGTCCCGCCCAGAAAACGGGTGTCGTCAGAGCGCGCCCAACCAGGCGGTACGCAGTTTCACGGCCGACGATCGTGCAGAGGGCGCCAGCACCAGCTTTGCTTCGCTGCTGGCCGCTTCGCCAATTTCGACTTGAACGCGCATCAGCTCATCGCGCCGGAATGCATGAAGCTCAAGTCGCGCGCCGCGGCGGCGGCGTGCGATCGCAGCTTTCAGGGTGGCGACATCGGCGCGCAGTCCGCTGACCGCAACCAGCTCGTCTCCGGCTGACAGCCCCGCGCGCTGGGCAGGGCTATCGGTATACACCGTCGTAATTCGAAGCCGCGCACCCGACTCGCTGACCCGCAAACCCAGTGCCGCCCCGGCATGGTCAGCGCGGCGCAGGGTGAGCGATACCCCTGCCTTCTCAAGCAGACGCGCGAGCGGCAGGTCAGCTGTGCCATCGACCCACTGACGAAGTTGTGCCGACAGATCGAGCCCGGTCGCCTCGGCGATCAGCGCCGGCAGCTCGCTTTCTGCGACGCCCCTGGCGTCGGTGGCGATTCGCCCATCGGCCCCGTAAAAATGTTTGCCAAAGCGCTGCCAAAGCAGTCGTATCAGATCATCGAGCGAGGCCCGTCCGCCCGACTCGGTTCGGATCGACAGGTCGAGCGCGAGCGCGACCAGAGCGCCTTTTGTGTAGTAGCTGACGATGGCATTGGGCGAGTTTTCGTCCTGCCGGTAGTACTTGGTCCATGCATCGAAGCTTGATTCAGCGACGCTTTGCAGCCGTCGACCTGGCGAGCGCATCACGTTTGCAATGGTGCCGGCGAGTGCCTCCAGATAATCACCCACCGGCAGTACGCCGGCGCGACGAAGCATCAGGTCGTCGTAGTACGAGGTGAAGCCCTCGAAGAGCCACAGCAAGCGCGTGTAACTCTCTGAGCGCAGATCGTGGTGAACAAAGCCTTCGGGCTTGATTCGCTTGACATGCCAGGCGTGAAAGTACTCGTGACTGCAAAGACCCAGCAGGCGCCGGTACCCTTCAGGTACGCCGGACATTCCGGACCACGGCAAGTCGGTCCGCCGAGCGATCAGGGCGGTGCTGGCGCGATGCTCAAGACCGCCATAGCCATCACCGACTGCCATCAGCTGAAACAGGTATCGGTCGAAGGGCGCGCGGCCACCCCGGGGCTCGAACAGCTTGGCTTGCAGCGCGCATACCCGCGCAAGGTCTGTCGTGAACCGCGCCATGTCGGCGTCATGCTGGCCGGTGATCGCAACATCATGTTGCGCGCCGGCCGCTTTGAAACTGGCAAGCGCAAAGCGGCCCATCTCCACCGGGTGATCAATCAGTTCGTCGTAGTCCGCGGCCCGGTACCGCCCGAAGCCGTAGGCGGCGGCGCCGGCCCGAGGCAGTGTGGTCGCAACTTTCCACTCTGTGGCAATCGACGATGGCGGTGGCTGCAGTTCAACCTCGCAGGCACGATCCTCCTGACCTGCCACCGCCAGAAACACGCTCGTGCCGTTGAAAAATGCATGCGTGGAATCCAGGTGCGCTCCCCGTACGGAAAGATCCCATGCGTAGACCCGATAGATCAGCGTAAGCGGGCCGGCACACCGTCGCGCCTGCCAGGTGTGCTTGTCAACCTTTGTCAGCGCAACGGTACGCGCGCCTGCACGCGCCTCGATTGAAACCACATGGCGGGCGAACTCGCGAATCATGTAACTGCCCGGAATCCAGGCTGGTAGCGTGAGCCGTTGCCCGTTGGGGTCGGGCTCGGAGATGGTGAGCTCAACCTCAAACAAATGCGCGTGCGGATCGATCGGGCAGATCCGATAAAGGTGCGCGGGTGCGCCGGTGGTGCGAACGCGTCGGGCCATCGCGTGGGTCCTGTCTGGGGTCAGGGTTGATGACGTTCGGGAGTGTCGCGCCTGCGATCCATGGTGTCGTCAGTCGCAAAGGCGGTCAGGTCGTCCTGGGTGTCGATGTCCTGCAGAACGCCAGGATCGCTGACTTCAAGAAGTCGTGGCGGATAGTGCTGAAGAAGGGCAAACGCGCCGCGGTCACCCGCAAGTTGCGCGAGCGAGGGAAGGTGCCCTGCGCCAAACACGACCGGATGGCCTCTGCGTTGCCCAAACGTGGGCGCGACGACCGACAGCGTGTCTTTTCCGAGCTGGGCGATCAGCGCTCGAATCGTTCCGGGTTGGACATGAGGCATGTCGGCAAGCGCCAGCACGACTGGTCGTGGGCCACACTTCTCAAGGATGCGCGCGGCGCCCACCGCGATCGAATGGCCCATTCCAAGGCGCGTGGCGTCGCTCACGAGAGGCTCGCAGCCGGATTGCGCCAGCAGGTGCAGCAGCGCTGGCTTGTCGGGCGGCAGCACCGCGAAGCTGGTCGGGCACACCTGCTTCAATGTCTGCGCTGCGCGAAGGCACACGGGCTCGCCCTGCACGCGCGCCAGCAGTTTGTCGAGATGACCGCTGGAATCAAAGCGGCTGCCGCGACCGCCAGCAAGCAGCAGCCCAACCGGTTGCATCAGATCAGCGTGTGACATCAACCACCAGTCGTCCGCGAATCTGGCCCGCCAACACGGCGGCTGCCGCCGGCAGCGCATCCGCCAGGGCGATCTCACGCGTCATGGCATCGAGCTTTGAGCGATCGAGATCAGTTGCAAGACGCTGCCAGGCGGTTTCCCGCAGCGCGCGCGGACACATCACCGAATCAATGCCTGCGAGCGTGACACCGCGCAGGATGAAAGGCGCCACGGTGGCTGGAAAATCCATGCCCTGGGCAAGGCCGCAGGCCGCCACGACGCCACGTGACCGTGTCTGGGCACAGGCATTGGCAAGCGTATGGGAGCCGACCGCGTCGACCACGCCTGCCCAGCGCTCCTTTTGAAGCGGCTTGCCAGCCGCGGACAAGCTTGCTCGGTCGATGATCTCGGCCGCACCCAGACCGGTAAGGTAACCGGCCTCTTCGGGGCGACCTGTGGACGCCACCACCCGATACCCCCATCCCGCGAGAATCGCGATGGCGACACTGCCCACCCCGCCCGCGGCACCCGTGACAAGGATTTCGCCATCATCGGGACGTACGCCGCCACGCTCAATCGCAAGGGCCGCCAGCATCGCGGTGTACCCTGCCGTGCCGATTGCCATTGACTGACGGGCAGACAGCCCGTCGGGCAGCGCGATCAGCCAGTCAGCTTTCAGCCGGGCCTTGCCGCCGAGGCAGCCCCAGTGCGTCTCTCCAACGCCCCATCCATTAAGTATGACCGCGCTACCCGGGGCGAATCGGGGGTCGTCGCTGCTTTCGACGACTCCCGCGCCATCGATACCTGGCACCATGGGCCATTTACGGACCACTGGAGAGCGGTTCGTGATGGCAAGGCCGTCCTTATAGTTGACGGTGGACCATGCGATTCGAACTGTGACGTTGCCCTCGGACGCATGCGCGGCGAGGTCGGTGTCAGAGAGTTCACGTACCGACGCGCTGAAACCCGCATCGCTCTTCTCGAGAAATAAGGCGCGAAAGCTCATGGCAGACCTCAGGGTTTGGGACGTTTATCAACGACGCGCTTGGCCTTGCCCACAGAGCGCTCGATAGTGCCCGGCGGTTCGATACGGACATCGGCGGTCACGCCGATGAAGGTCTTGACCGCCTGCTGCAGGGCGCGAGCAGCCTGGGTAGCAGCCGCGTCATCTGCTGTCAGGCCAGGCTTGGTTTCAACCCGAACGGTCAGTGTGTCGAGCGGCCCGTCTTTGCCAAGCTCGCAGACATAGTGCGGTGCCAGTTCGGCGCGCTGAAGAATCATTTCCTCGATCTGCGAAGGAAACACATTCACGCCTCGCACAATCATCATGTCGTCTGAACGACCCGTGATTTTCTGCATGCGCCGCATCGTGCGGGCTGTTCCTGGCAGCAGCCGCGTCAGATCGCGCGTCCGGTAGCGAATGATGGGAAGCGCTTCCTTGGTGAGCGAGGTGAACACCAGTTCGCCGAACTCGCCGTCAGGCAACAGCGCGCCGGTGTCCGGGTCGATGATTTCCGGATAGAAATGATCTTCCCAGATGGTTGGCCCATCCTTGGTTTCAATGCACTCACTGGCGACACCGGGGCCCATGACCTCCGACAGGCCGTAAATGTCCACGGCATCGATTCCGACCCGCCGCTCGATTTCGGCGCGCATTTCATTGGTCCAGGGCTCTGCGCCGAAGATGCCGATCCGAAGGCTGCAGCTTTCTGATTTCAGCCCCTGTCGCTCAAACTCATCGGCGATCGCCAGCATATAGCTTGGCGTGACCATGATGATCGAGGGCGCAAAGTCGCGGATCAGTTGAACCTGTCTTTCGGTTTGCCCGCCTCCAAAAGGCACTACCGTCAAACCAAGTTTCTCCGCACCGTAGTGGGCGCCCAGTCCGCCCGTGAAAAGTCCGTAGCCGTAGCTGACATGGACCATATCGCCGCGACGCGCCCCGCCTGCTCGGATTGAGCGCGCAACCAGCTGCGCCCACGTGTCGATATCCGCTGCGGTGTAGCCAACCACCGTCGGCTTGCCGGTCGTGCCGCTCGATGCGTGGAGTCGCACCACCTGATCTCGCGCTACCGCAAACATTCCAAACGGGTAGTTGCTGCGCAGGTCGTCCTTGGTGGTGAACGGAAAGCGCGCGAGATCGCCCAAGGTGCGCAGATCGCCCGGATGAACGCCGGCAGCCTCGAACTTGGACCGGTAGTGCGGCACCCGCTCCCAGGCAAGAGTCAGTTGCGCGCGTAGCCGTTGCAGTTGCAGCGTACGCAGCGCGTCCGTGCTTGCGCGCTCGATCGGTTCAAGCGGCAAGCCCCCCGCTGACAGACTGGCGTTGGCGTGTGTCGTCATGACGGCTCCTCCTCGATGAAACGACCGCGGATGGTGGCTGAGCGACCCCTGAACAGCGCAATCAGTCGTCCGTTCTGGTCAGTGACGCGGGTATCGTACAAGCCGCTGCGCCCGCCTCGGCTCTGTTCCGAGCACTCAGCCGTGAGCACGTCACCGCGCTGTGCGGCTGCGATGAATTCGATTGCTGCGCTGGCTGCGACCGCACGCTGGTTATGGCTGTTGCATGCAAACGCGAACGCCGAGTCGGCCAGCATGAAGATGTAGCCGCCGTGGCACATGCCGTGACCATTGGTGAATTCCTCTCGCACGGTGAGGCTGAGCCGGGCATGGCCAGGCGTCACATCAAGCAGCTTCATGCCGACGTGGCGGGTGGCATTGTCTTCGTCCCACATGATGCGGGCCGATTGTTGCGCGAGCTCAAGCCGGGTCATCGATGCTGGCGTCATCGGCATGGCTCAACGGCCTTCAAAGCGCGGCGGCCGCTTCTGCAGGAAGGCCTGAACGCCTTCGAGATAGTCGTGGCTTGCTGAAAGATCGGCCTGCAGATCGCGCTCGAGATCAAGCGATGCATCCAGCGTCTGGGTGAGCGAGGCACGGATAGCCTGCTTGGCTGCGGCGATCGCCTTGGTAGGCATGCTCGCAAGTCGCGCAGCCAGCCGATCGACCTCGGTATCGAGTTGATCATCGTCGACGCATTTCCAGATCAGACCCCAGGCCTCGGCCTGAGCCGCTGGAAGCTTTTCACCGAGCATTGCCAGGCCCATTGCGCGCGCCACGCCGACACGATGAGGCAGGAGATGCGTACCCCCAGAGTCGGGTAGCAGGCCGATATTGACGAAGGCCTGCAGAAAGCTCGCCGAACGCGCGGCGATGACGAGGTCGCAGGCAAGCGCGAGGTTCGCGCCGGCGCCTGCGGCAATGCCCTGCACACGGGCGATCACGGGCTTTCGCATTGCCTGAAGGCTGCGTACCAGCGGGTTGAACAGTTCATCGACCAGCGCGCCCAGGTCGGTCATGTTGCCGGGCTCGAACGACAGATCTGCAAGATCCTGCCCCGCGCAAAAACCGCGTCCGCTGCCGGTTAGCACGACCGCACGCACGCCTGGGTCGTTCGCGATGATCGTGATGGCCTCGCGCAGGTCGTAATGCATGGCTCGGGTGAAGCTGTTCAGCTTGTCCGGGCGGTTGAGAGTAACGCGGGCGACACCCGCTTGAACGGATAAAAGCACGTTGGGGTCGGACATGGGAACTCCGGTCGTTAAGGGCGCGCGGCTGACTCCGCTGGCTGTCAGAGGATACTACCGACGCGTATGAGTCATCGAGCACCAATATCGGCGACGCTGCGCCCCTTCGCTGCTGGCACAATCGGTGCAGACGCATCGATATCAATCAGGAGAAATCGTCCATGAACTACGAGAACATTCTCTTCGAGACCCGCGAACGTGTTGGCCTCATCACATTGAACCGCCCCAAGGCGCTGAATGCCTTGAACGATGCACTCATCGATGAACTTGGGTCGGCCATGCTGGCCTTTGATGCCAACTCGGACATTGGCGCCATCGTCATCACCGGCAGCGAAAAAGCATTCGCAGCGGGTGCCGATATCAGCGCCATGGCAAAGATGACATTCAGCCAAGCGCATGGACAGGACTTCATCACCCGCAACTGGGAAACCCTGCGCCGGATACGAAAGCCTGTGATCGCAGCGGTGGCTGGCTTCGCCTTGGGCGGGGGCTGTGAGTTGGCAATGATGTGCGACATCGTTATCGCAGCCGATACTGCGCGCTTCGGCCAGCCCGAAATCAAGCTCGGAGTCATTCCGGGCGCGGGCGGCACGCAGCGCCTACCCCGTGCAATCTCAAAAGCCAAAGCGATGGATCTGTGCCTGACGGGGAGGATGATGGATGCCGCCGAGGCAGAGCGGTCAGGCCTCGTGTCCCGAGTGGTGCCGGCAGAACGGTTGCTTGCCGAGGCGCTTGATGCCGCAGCGGTTATCGCAGCCTATTCGTTACCTTCGGTGATGCTGGTCAAAGAATCGGTTAATCGTGCGTTTGAATCGCCTCTGACAGAAGGCCTTCTATTCGAGCGGCGGATGTTCCACGCCATGTTCGCAACTGAGGACCAGAAAGAAGGAATGGCTGCATTTCTCGACAAGCGCAAACCGGCTTTCAAGCATCGTTGAGCGCACGAGGGCGCGCGTGCCTGTCGCTGCGCGTTCGCCCCCCGATTTGCGCCAATCAAAAAGTGTCGTCATAATCTCTGGTTCTTCACCGTTTTTAGCTCATACGCCTTCGGGCGACCGGCGAACAACAGCGAAGAGAAAAATCGTTGAAGAAGCAAGACGTCAGATCGACCCAAGAAACACTTCGATTTGACAGGGTTAAAAAAGCCCCTCATAATTCCGCCTCTTTGCTGATCGCGAATCCGAAAGGGTGCTTTAAAAGCAGGCTTGCAAAGGCAAGTGCGAAAAGCAAACAGTTCGAAACACGTGGTCTTTAAAAACCAACAGCCGATAAGTGTGGGCGTTTGAGTGAAACGCCGATACGCGAACCCAGGGCGACCTGGACAAGCGTCTCGAGAAAATCAAATGCTCACACGGAATCAATCATTGGTTCACACCAATGAAAGTCAATTCCGTTTGAGCCGCCTCGAAAGAGGCAAACAAGATCGAACCATAGAGTTTGATCGTGGCTCAGATTGAACGCTGGCGGCATGCCTTACACATGCAAGTCGAACGGTAACGCGGGGGCAACCCTGGCGACGAGTGGCGAACGGGTGAGTAATACATCGGAACGTACCTGGTAGTGGGGGATAGCCCGGCGAAAGCCGGATTAATACCGCATACGCACCACGGTGGAAAGCGGGGGACCGCAAGGCCTCGCGCTATCAGAGCGGCCGATGGCAGATTAGCTAGTTGGTGGGGTAAAAGCCTACCAAGGCGACGATCAGTAGCTGGTCTGAGAGGACGACCAGCCACACTGGGACTGAGACACGGCCCAGACTCCTACGGGAGGCAGCAGTGGGGAATTTTGGACAATGGGGGAAACCCTGATCCAGCAATGCCGCGTGTGTGAAGAAGGCCTTCGGGTTGTAAAGCACTTTTGTTCGGGAAGAAATCTGTCGGGCTAATACCCTGGCGGGATGACGGTACCGAGAGAATAAGCACCGGCTAACTACGTGCCAGCAGCCGCGGTAATACGTAGGGTGCGAGCGTTAATCGGAATTACTGGGCGTAAAGCGTGCGCAGGCGGTTTCATAAGACAGATGTGAAATCCCCGGGCTTAACCTGGGAATTGCATTTGTGACTGTGAGACTAGAGTGTGTCAGAGGGAGGTGGAATTCCGCGTGTAGCAGTGAAATGCGTAGATATGCGGAGGAACACCGATGGCGAAGGCAGCCTCCTGGGATAACACTGACGCTCATGCACGAAAGCGTGGGGAGCAAACAGGATTAGATACCCTGGTAGTCCACGCCCTAAACGATGTCTACTGGTTGTCGGGGATTTATTTCCTTGGTAACGCAGCTAACGCGTGAAGTAGACCGCCTGGGGAGTACGGCCGCAAGGTTAAAACTCAAACGAATTGACGGGGACCCGCACAAGCGGTGGATGATGTGGATTAATTCGATGCAACGCGAAAAACCTTACCTACGCTTGACATGCCAGGAACTTTCCAGAGATGGATCGGTGCCCGAAAGGGAACCTGGACACAGGTGCTGCATGGCTGTCGTCAGCTCGTGTCGTGAGATGTTGGGTTAAGTCCCGCAACGAGCGCAACCCTTGTCATTAGTTGCTACGAAAGGGCACTCTAATGAGACTGCCGGTGACAAACCGGAGGAAGGTGGGGATGACGTCAAGTCCTCATGGCCCTTATGTGTAGGGCTTCACACGTCATACAATGGTCGGTACAGAGGGTCGCCAACCCGCGAGGGGGAGCTAATCCCAGAAAACCGATCGTAGTCCGGATTGCAGTCTGCAACTCGACTGCATGAAGTCGGAATCGCTAGTAATCGCGGATCAGCATGTCGCGGTGAATACGTTCCCGGGTCTTGTACACACCGCCCGTCACACCATGGGAGTGGGTTTTGCCAGAAGTGGGTAGCTTAACCGCAAGGAGGGCGCTTACCACGGCAGGGCTCATGACTGGGGTGAAGTCGTAACAAGGTAGCCGTATCGGAAGGTGCGGCTGGATCACCTCCTTTCTGGAGAAGGCGTCTAGTTCAGACGCCCACACTTATCGGCTGTAGGCTGAGTCATCGAGCCTGGGTTTTACTCAACTGGGTCTGTAGCTCAGTCGGTTAGAGCACCGTCTTGATAAGGCGGGGGTCGTTGGTTCGAATCCAACCAGACCCACCAAGGTTTCCCGGGGGTGTAGCTCAGATGGGAGAGCACCTGCTTTGCAAGCAGGGGGTCATCGGTTCGATCCCGTTCACCTCCACCATTTTCGGTGACGGGTGAATGTTTTGTTCATCCTCTGCGAGGACGAGATGCAAGCACGCTGTTTAGCGTGTTTGTGCGTCGTCCCAGAAGACGATTCGGCTGTTCTTTAACAATTCGACGAGAAGATATCGTATTCAGTTTTTTATCATTGAATACGGGTTGTGATTGCATACACAACAATTCTCTGTTCTCTTGAACTGAGATTTGCGGCATAACGCTAGCTTGACCTGTCCTTGAACGAGGACGCAAAGTTATAGGGTCAAGTTACTAAGTGCATGTGGTGGATGCCTTGGCGATCACAGGCGATGAAGGACGTAGTAGCCTGCGATAAGCGACGGGGAGCTGGCAAACGAGCTTTGATCCGTCGATTTCCGAATGGGGAAACCCACCCCGCAAGGGGTATCCCACGCTGAATACATAGGCGTGTGGAGGCGAACGCGGTGAACTGAAACATCTAAGTAGCCGCAGGAAAAGAAATCAACCGAGATTCCGAAAGTAGTGGCGAGCGAAATCGGATCAGCCGGTGCGTGATAGTCGAGAGGTTAGTGGAACGGTCTGGAAAGTCCGGTCATAGCGGGTGATAGCCCCGTACGCGAAAACCTTTCGGTGGTACTGAGCGCACGATAAGTAGGGCGGGACACGTGAAATCCTGTCTGAAGATGGGGGGACCATCCTCCAAGGCTAAATACTCGTGATCGACCGATAGTGAACAAGTACCGTGAGGGAAAGGCGAAAAGAACCCCGGGAGGGGAGTGAAATAGATCCTGAAACCGCATGCATACAAACAGTCGGAGCCCGCAAGGGTGACGGCGTACCTTTTGTATAATGGGTCAGCGACTTACGTTTGGTGGCGAGCTTAACCGAATAGGGGAGGCGTAGGGAAACCGAGTCCGAACAGGGCGAATTAGTCGTCAGGCGTAGACCCGAAACCGGATGATCTACTCATGGCCAGGATGAAGGTAGGGTAACACCTGCTGGAGGTCCGAACCGACTACTGTTGCAAAAGTAGCGGATGAGCTGTGGGTAGGGGTGAAAGGCTAAACAAATCCGGAAATAGCTGGTTCTCCCCGAAAACTATTGAGGTAGTGCGTCATGTATCACTCCAGGGGGTAGAGCACTGTAATGGTTGTGGGGGTCGTGCTGACTTACCACGCCATAGCAAACTCCGAATACCTGGAAGTGCGAGCATGGCAGACAGTCCCCGGGTGCTAACGTCCGGGGTCAAGAGGGAAACAACCCAGACCGCCAGCTAAGGTCCCCAATATCCACTAAGTGGGAAACGAAGTGGGAAGGCTAAAACAGTCAGGAGGTTGGCTTAGAAGCAGCCACCCTTTAAAGAAAGCGTAATAGCTCACTGATCGAGTCGTCCTGCGCGGAAGATGTAACGGGGCTAAGTGGATAACCGAAGCTGCGGACTTGGAGCAATCCAAGTGGTAGGGGAGCGTTCTGTACGCCTGTGAAGGTGAGTCGTAAGGCTTGCTGGAGGTATCAGAAGTGCGAATGCTGACATGAGTAGCGTTAAACAGGGTGAAAAGCCCTGTCGCCGTAAGCGCAAGGTTTCCTACGCCACGTTCATCGGCGTAGGGTGAGTCGGCCCCTAAGGCGAGGGCGAAAGCCGTAGCTGATGGGAAGCTGGTTAATATTCCAGCACCGTCTCTGAGTGCGATGGGGGGACGGATCGTGAAAGGTTGTCCGGGTGTTGGATGTCCCGGTTCTTGGCCTGTAGGTGTCTGGTAGGAAAATCCGCCAGGCGTGTACCGAGGGGTTGAGACGAGCGAGCTTGCTCGCGAAGCAACTGGAAGGGGTCCCAAGAAAAGCCTCTAAGCTTCAGCTCAGAGCGACCGTACCGCAAACCGACACTGGTGCGCGAGATGAGTATTCTCAGGCGCTTGAGAGAACCCGGGAGAAGGAACTCGGCAAATTGACACCGTAACTTCGGGAGAAGGTGTGCCTTGGTAGCTTGGGTGTGAACAACACAAGGGCGAAGAGGTTGCAAAGAATCGGTGGCTGCGACTGTTTACCAAAAACACAGCACTCTGCAAACACGAAAGTGGACGTATAGGGTGTGACGCCTGCCCGGTGCCGGAAGGTTAAGTGATGGGGTGCAAGCTCTTGATCGAAGCCCCGGTAAACGGCGGCCGTAACTATAACGGTCCTAAGGTAGCGAAATTCCTTGTCGGGTAAGTTCCGACCTGCACGAATGGCGTAACGATGGCCACACTGTCTCCTCCTGAGACTCAGCGAACTTGAAATGTTTGTGATGATGCAATCTCCCCGCAGCTAGACGGAAAGACCCCATGAACCTTTACTGTAGCTTTGCATTGGACTTTGAACCGGTTTGTGTAGGATAGGTGGGAGGCGTTGAGACGAGGATGCTAGTTCTCGTGGAGCCGACGTTGAAATACCACCCTGATCTGTTTGAGGTTCTAACCTTCACCTGTTATCCAGGTGGGGGACAGTGCATGGTAGGCAGTTTGACTGGGGCGGTCTCCTCCTAAAGAGTAACGGAGGAGTTCGAAGGTGCGCTTGGTACGGTCGGACATCGTGCCTAAAGTGCAATGGCAAAAGCGCGCTTGACTGCGAGACTGACAAGTCGAGCAGGTACGAAAGTAGGACATAGTGATCCGGTGGTTCTGTATGGAAGGGCCATCGCTCAACGGATAAAAGGTACTCTGGGGATAACAGGCTGATACCGCCCAAGAGTTCATATCGACGGCGGTGTTTGGCACCTCGATGTCGGCTCATCTCATCCTGGGGCTGTAGCCGGTCCCAAGGGTATGGCTGTTCGCCATTTAAAGAGGTACGTGAGCTGGGTTCAAAACGTCGTGAGACAGTTTGGTCCCTATCTGCTGTGGGCGTTGGAGATTTGACGGGGGCTGCTCCTAGTACGAGAGGACCGGAGTGGACGCACCTCTGGTGTACCTGTTGTCACGCCAGTGGCATTGCAGGGTAGCTATGTGCGGAAGAGATAACCGCTGAAAGCATCTAAGCGGGAAACTTGCCTGAAGATGAGATCTCCCGGGGACTTGATCCCCCTGAAGGGTCGTTCGAGACCAGGACGTTGATAGGCCAGGTGTGGAAGCGTGGTGACACGTTAAGCTAACTGGTACTAATTGCCCGTGAGGCTTGACCCTATAACTTTGCAAAGAATCCGGCGGGCTTTCGGATTCGAGCAAGCGCTATACCGCAAAGCAAAGTTGTGGATGCCTCACAACCCGCAAAGGCCGGGCTACGTAAGTAGATGGTCGGTTGCGTGATACTGATACGAGCCTGCGTCGAAAGATGCAGGTCTTCTCGCCGAATTGGTCTGGCTGCGAAGCAGCTAGGCAACAAGTTATGCCTGATGACAATAGAGCGGTGGTACCACCCCTTCCCATCCCGAACAGGACCGTGAAACGCCGCATCGCCGATGATAGTGAGCATCTCGCTCGTGAAAGTAGGACATCGTCAGGCACCCTCCGAAGAAAAGCCCGTCCGAGCAGTTGCTCTGACGGGCTTTTTGCATTGGTGTCCCGCGGCATGAGCATCGCCGGGTAGCGCAAATCGATCTATCTGTGGCCTCATAGAGTCCCCGTTTCAGCCATTTCGCTGCCACAATGCCGACCGTTGGTCAGCAATCCGGTAATGAACGGGAGAGTGAGCATGCCGACTCGTATTGTTTGGAATACTTTTCTGCCGCTGGCGGCTGTGGTCGTGGGCGCGTCGTTATCGTTTCCGGTCGCTGCGCAAATTTGGCCAGGTAATCAGCCGCTTCGGGTGATCGTGCCTTTCCCCGGCGGAGCCAGCACCCTCGATTCGGTGGTTCGAACCCTGGCGCCTGAAATGTCGCGGGCGTTGGGCGTACCGGTAATTGTCGACAACCGCCCGGGAGCCGGTACGGTCATCGGTGTTGACGCTACCGCGAAGGCAACAGACGGACGCACCGTTGGCGCTGTCGCAAATAGCTTCACGGTCAATCAGACGCTGGTAAAAAGCCTTCCTTACGATACGCTTCGCGACTTGCAGCCGGTGGTCCTCATGGCGCGTACCGCCAACGTCCTTGCGGTTCGTCCAACCCTTTCTGCCAACACGCTGACCGAGCTGGTCGATTATGCCAAGCGCAACCCGGGTCGCCTCTCGTACGGCTCTTTCGGTAACGGTACAACCGCCCACTTCGCCGGCGAAATGTTGAAGTCGCAGGCTGGTATTTTCGTGGTTCACATTCCTTATCGTGGGCAAGGGCCCGCTCTGACCGATTTGCTCGGTGGCAACATCGACATGATGTTCGGCAATTTGCCGGATTTTCTTCCGCATATTCGTTCAGGCAAGTTGAAGGCGTTGGGAACAACCTACCTGTCCCGGGCACCGCTCGCGCCTGATATCCCAACGGTCGCTGAGCAGGGGTTCCCAGGGTTTGAAACTGATTCCTGGTACGGCATCGTCGCACCTTCATCCATGCCACGGGAACTGGTCGAGAAGATTAACGCTGCGCTTAATCGGGCGCTGGACGATCCCACCATCAATAAAAATCTCGCTGATCGCGGCATCGAGAAGATCGGAGGCACCAGTACGCGATTGGGAGAGCACATCAAGAGCGAAGTCGCCAAGTACGCGAAGATCGTGCGCGACTCCGGAATGCAGATCGACTGACAAGACAAGAGGCCATGAACCACACCCCGTGTATGCAGTTCGATGCTGGTGGCTATCGCTATCTGCCCAGCGTGTTTCAGTATTCGGCAGGCGTTGCGGCGTTGCCGGGTTTTCAGCTCGAACAGGTCCAGTTCACGAAGCCCGTGCCGCTTGATCTGGCCTATGCGTTCGTTGAACGACACCTGAAGGCGGTCGGGCGTCCGAATACTGCATTTGCACACTGCGAGCTGCGCTCGCCGACTCAGTTTGATGACCAGGGTTTCATCGACTTCAATCGCCGGTATGTGAGGCAACTCGCCAACTGGGGCATCTACACCGATGAGCGCAACGGCCAGCCCGCCGTCAACCCGGTGGCCCGCACGAATGTCGTGCCGCTTCATCATCCACCCGCAGAAGTGTCGATGGCGGCTTTCAGCTACACGGTTCCTACCAGCGCTGCAGCCATCGATTCTTTTGTCCTTGCAGGAGGCGGTGACGCGCGCAAGGGTTCTGAGCCCTATCACGAGAGAATCGTGGCGTTCGGCGATACCTCGCCAACAGGACTGCGCACGAAGGTGGCGTTTGTGGTCGGGGAAATGGCGCGTCGCCTCGCGTCGCTCGGTCTCGACTGGCGGCATGCCACGGCCGTGCGCGCCTACAGCGTTCACGCCATTACGGATGCGGTGATCGCTGAGCTTGCGGCCCCGGGTCATATCAGCTGTGGGCTGACCTGGCATGTGGCGCAACCGCCAGTCAAGGGGCTGGCTTATGAAATGGACGTGCGTGGCCGAGTAAACGTCATGATTCGTACCGCTGAGGCGCCATGATGACCCATTCAAACATGGCGGATTGTCGAATCGCGATCGCTGGCCTTGGTGCCATCGGTCGCGCGCTCGCGCAGCGTCTGTCAGAGGGCGCAGTGCCTGGTATGAAGCTGGTCGCCGTTTCGGCAAAGAACCAGGAGAAGGCGCGGCAGTTTGTCGATTCGCTCGCGCATCCGGTTCAGGTCCTCAGCATTGACGCTCTCGAGCCCGAGGCGGATCTGGTCATCGAGTGCGCGCCTGCCGCGGTGTTGGGCGAGATCATCGGCCCGTTTTTGCGCGCGCAAAAGCAGGCGTTGGTTCTGTCGGTGGGGGCGCTTCTCGCACGGTCGGATCTGATCGAGCTTGCCCGACAAACCGGCGGCTCCATCATCGTCCCAACCGGCGCACTGATCGGTCTTGACGCGGTGCTTGCGGCCGCAGAAGGCACGATCCACTCGGTTCGCATGGTGACCCGTAAGCCGCCTGGCGGACTGGTCGGGGCTCCGCATCTGGTTGAACACAATATTTCGATCGAAGGGCTCACCGAGCCCAAACGTGTCTTCACCGGTACGGCACGCGACGCAGCGAAAGGCTTCCCTGCGAACCTGAATGTGGCGGTGGCGCTTGCGCTGGCTGGCGTCGGACCCGACAAAACCGTGCTCGAGATCTGGGCTGATCCAACCGTGAGCAGAAACACCCATACGATCACGGTCGATTCTGACTCCGCCCGTTTCACCATGACGATCGAAAACATCCCGTCTGAAAACCCCAAGACTGGACGAATCGTTGCGCAGAGCGTTATCGCGCTACTCCGAAAGATGAATGCCACACTCAAGGTTGGTACCTGACAGGGCTCCCATGAAATTTAGTCGGATAGCGCTGAGCTTCGTCGCGATCGCGGCGCTTTCCGGCTGCGCGGTCATGGAGCCCGCCACGCCGCCTGATGCCATGTCCGCACCGAGCGAAGGCACGGTATCGATCATGGAGCGAAGCGGCGTTGGTGGACTGCCAGCCGGTTGGGAGCCGTGGATTCTCCATCCCACAAAACGCAAGACCCGCTATGAAACCCGAGGTCGCAACGGTGACACGGTAATTTGGGCACATGCCGAATCAGCCGCGTCTGGACTTGCGCGTCGCCTGAATCTTGATCCCGCAGTGACACCATGGATCGAGTGGCGCTGGCGGGTCGAATCGCTGGTGGCAGGCGCCGACAATACCGACCGTTACGCCGAAGACTCTCCGGTGCGTATCGTGCTGGCCTTTGATGGCGACCGGCGCAAGTTGCCCGCACGCGATCAGCTGTTTTTTGAGAAAGCAAGGCTGTTGAGCGGTGGGCAGGAGATGCCCTATGCCACCCTGATGTACATCTGGGAAAACCGGCAGCCGGTTAATGCGGTGATCACCAACCCGAACACGTCGCGCGTTCGAAAAATTGTGGTGTCCAGCGGTGAGGCAGGGGTGGGCACCTGGCAGAACTACCGGCGCAACATCATTGAGGACTACCGTCGCGCGTACGGGAACGATCCGGGCCGATTGATTGGCGTTGCGATTCTGACCGACACCGACAACACCCGGCAGACCGCCTCTGCGCAGTACGGGAAGATTCGCCTGCTCGAGAAATAAAAATAAGTGGTGCTGGTGAGAGGAATTGAACCCCCGACCTACTGATTACGAATCAGTTGCTCTACCAACTGAGCTACACCAGCGCCGAGCCTAAAATTATAGCAAAGCGAGCAGGGCATGAACGTCTGGGACCTTGAGCCGCAGGCGTAACTCATGTTTCATGCGCCTGTTCGACAGCCGTCGGGAGTCGTTCATGAACGACAACATCATTGGGCTGACGCGCGCGGCCACATCGGTCCGCGACATTCGGGGCGGGCGTGGCAATTGCAGGGCATCGGCAATGGTGTCGAAGTAGTCGCCCATCTTCAGGTCGGTGTCGTCGCAGATGTTGAACGCGCGCCCTCCCCGGGTACGGTGCAGCGCAACCCATGCCGCCTGCGCGAGATCATCCGCGTGAACGTGATTGGTGTAGACATCCTCTTCGGGCACTAACGCGGGCTGACCTTGCCTGAGGCGTTCCACCGGCAATCGGTTTTCGGCATAGATGCCCGGCGCCCGAAGCAGTGCGAGTTGTGTGCCTGAGCGACGGCCGAAGTCACGCAGGGTTTGCTCGGCAGCGACGCGGCGAGCCGACCGCGGATTGGAGGGGCGCAGCGTATGGCTCTCATTAATCTTTGCCCCCTGACAGTCGCCGTAGACGCCGGTCGTACTGATGTAGGCCCATCGAGCGGGTGGCTGCCCGCTGAGTCGACGCTGCGTTGTGATTCGGCCGTATAGGGCGGTGAGCAGGCGTGTGCGACGGTCGTCGTCACCGTTGTTGGGCGGCGGCGCGAGGTGAATCAGCCGATTCGGCAAGGCTGCCAACCGCGACAGGCTGTGGCGATCATCGAGATTGCACGCAAAGGGTATCGCGCCCAGCTGGCGGATCGCTTCGAGCTGGTCGGCTCGGCGGGCTGTTGCAATGATGCGCAGACGATCAGGCCCTCCGATCCGCTGCGCGATCAGGCGCAGACCGACATCACCGCAGCCGATGACCACTAGCGTGGCTCGCCGCAGGCGGCGAGGGAGCGCACCGGGGGGTTGCCCCGTTGCGCTCGAGGCTCTGCGGTAAGGCGTCAGCGGCACAGGTCGCTCTCCAGAACGTCTTGGTCGAGCGATAATGTGGGCCGCGAAATTCGAAGATTGATCTGAATCGAGTCCGATACCATGAGCTTTAAAGTCAGCGTTCAACCCAGCGGTAAACAATTTGAAGTGGAACCCGGCGAGGCGATTCTTGCTGCCGCGCTCCGTCAGGACGTGATTCTTCCCTACGGTTGCCGCAATGGCGCCTGCGGCTCCTGCAAGGCCCTCGTGCTTGAGGGTGTTATCGAACAGGGGCCTCATTCTAGCGGGGCGATGAAGCCGGAAGAGGCTGAGCGCGGTCACGCGTTGCTTTGCTGCGCAACCGCGGCCAGTGATCTGTCGCTGCAGTGCCGGGTGATTGCCGCGGCAGGAGACATCCCGATCCGCAAGATGCCGTGCCGGATAGCCTCAATTTCCGACGCTGCCCCCGATGTCAAGGTGCTGCGCCTGCAGTTGCCGGCCAACGAGCGGCTCCAGTATCTGGCAGGCCAATATGTTGAATTGCTGCTACGTGATGGGTCGCGCCGCAGCTACTCGATGGCCACCGGGCCGCACGCGGCCGAGCAGATCGAACTGCATATCCGCCATATGCCGGGTGGAAAATTTACCGATGCGCTGTTTGGTGTCACGCAGCCAGGCTTCAAGGAGCGCGACATCCTTCGCTTTGAAGGGCCCATGGGAACCTTTTTTCTGCGCGAAGACAGCGAGGCGCCCATCGTATTCGTGGCAAGCGGCACGGGCTTTGCGCCAATCAAAGCCATTATTGAGCATGCGGCTCACAAGAGTATTCGGCGACCCATGACGCTCTACTGGGGCGGACGCAGGCCGCATGACCTTTATATGAATGCGTTGTGCGAGCAATGGGCAGCCGAGCTTCCTGAGTTTCGCTATGTGCCAGTGGTGTCGGATGCCCTCGCCGAAGACAACTGGGCGGGGCGCACGGGCTTCGTGCATCGCGCAGTGATGGAGGACTTCCCAAGCCTTGCCGGACAACAGGTCTATGCGTGCGGTGCGCCCATTGTGGTCGACTCGGCACGGCGCGATTTTGTCGAGCAGTGCTCACTTCCGGAAGAGCAGTTCTTCGCGGACTCGTTCACTTCAGAAGCCGATCTGGCTGCCGCGAAGTCCTGATCCTCAGATAAAAAAAGCCCCAGGTGTGTTGCTGGGGCAAAGCCAGTCGCCGGACACAGGGGAGTCGATGCTGGACGGGGAACCTGCCCGCGGCGCGACCGGTGTCAGCGCAGCGCGGGCTCGGGTCCCAGCGTAGCCGGTGATCTCCTGTAAGAGTGCCTTGGCAGATGAAAGGCTGGTCGCTGCCGATGCGAGGTCGGGGGCGTGCGGCACCAAAATAAACGGGGCGCAGTGCGCCCCGTTTTCGAGAAAGCCGGGTGATCTGCCCGGCTCACTTCACCACCGACCTTACTTGGCAGTGAGAATCCACTTCGCAAGCGTTTCAGCATCGGCTTGAGAAATCTGCGGATTGGCAGGCATTGGAATCTGGCCCCAATTGCCCACACCACCTTTGATGATCTTGACGCTCAGCTTCGCCACCGCTTCTTTGTCAGAGGCGTATTTGGCCGCGACGTCTTTGTACGCCGGTCCAACGAGTTTTTTGTCGACCGCGTGGCACGCGGTGCAGTTCTTGGCCTTCGCCAGATCCATGCTGGCAAGGGCAGGTGTCGCGGACAGCGCCACGACCGAGGCAGCGAACACCACTGGCAACAATTTCATGACATCTCCGAGAGGAAAAACGTTCAAACACAAACGGACCAAAGGTATAGCGGCCGGGCTACGGCTTGCCTGGAGCCCGCCCCGACGGTGTGGGAATCAGGCCCTGTGCCGGTAATCAAGGCGCGGTACAGGGCCTGGTGGCGCGGCGGCTCAGAAATCGTCGAGCACTGCTCCCCGACTGGCTGAGCTGGCGAGCTTATGGAACTTGGCGAGCACGCCGCGGTTGTAGCGCGCAGCGGGTGGCTGCCAGCGCGCCCGTCGAGTTGCGATTTCGGCGTCGCTCACTTCGAGTTGCAAGAGCAACTTGTGCGCGTCGATCGTGACTTTGTCTCCCTCTTCAATGAGTGCGAGGGGACCGCCTGCTGCCGCCTCAGGCGCGACATGGCCCACGACCATGCCCCAGGTACCCCCTGAGAATCGGCCGTCGGTAATGAGACCTACCGACTCGCCCAGGCCTGCGCCGATCAGCGCAGAGGTGGGCGCCAACATTTCGGGCATGCCAGGCGCGCCCTTCGGGCCGAGATAGCGAAGCACCATCACATCACCCGCTTTGATCTTGCCTTCGAGAATGGCAGACAGCGCTGATTGCTCATCGTTGAATACGCGGGCTGGGCCTGTGATGACGGGGTTCTTCAATCCGGTGATCTTGGCGACGCAACCCTCTGGCGACAGGTTGCCTTTAAGGATCGCGAGATGACCCTGGGCGTACATGGGCTTGTCGATCGGAAGAATCACGTCCTGGTCGGCGCGCGGGGTGTCAGGTACCGAGGCGAGTTCTTCGGCCATGGTGCGACCGGTGATCGTCATGCAGTCGCCGTGAAGCAGACCGGCCTTCAGCAGAATTTTCAACACCTGCGGAATACCGCCCGCGCGATGCAGATCAGTGGCGAGATACCGCCCGGAAGGCTTCAGATCGCAGATGACCGGGACGCGTTTGCGGATGCGCTCGAAATCATCGATTGTCCATTCAATGCCGCCGGCATGAGCGATTGCCAGGTAGTGCAACACCGCATTGGTGGAGCCGCCCGTTGCCATGAGCAGCGTGACGGCGTTTTCAATTGACTTGCGCGTCACGATGTCGAGTGGCCTCAGATTGCGCTTTACCGCTTCGATCAACACGCGCGCCGACTCACCCGCAGAGTCGCGCTTCTCCGAATCCGGGTTGGCCATGGTGGATGAACCCAGAAGGCTCATGCCCAGTGCCTCAAAGGATGAGGACATGGTGTTGGCGGTGTACATGCCGCCGCAGGACCCGGTGCCCGGAATGGCGTTCTGCTCGATCCCGTCGAAGTCTTCCTTCGATAACCGACCTGCTGAATATTCGCCTACTGCTTCAAAGACCGACACGATGTTCAGGTCTTTGCCTTTCCAGCGCCCGGGCTTGATGGTTCCGCCGTATACGTAGATGGCTGGGACGTTACAGCGGAGGATGCCCATCATTCCGCCGGGCATGTTCTTGTCGCAGCCGCCGATGACGACGACACCATCCATCCACTGGCCCTGAACCGCGGTCTCGATGCAGTCGCAGATCACTTCACGCGAGATCAGCGAATATTTCATGCCCTCGGTACCCATCGACATGCCGTCGGAGATCGTGGGGGTGCCAAAGATCTGAGGATTGCCCCCGGCTGCGCGCACCACTTCAACGGTGGCGTCGGCCAGCGTCTGCAGGCCCGAGTTACACGGCGTGATGGTGGAGTGGCCGTTGGCGATTCCGATCATCGGCTTTTCAAAATCGCTTTTCACGTAGCCCATCGCGTAGTACATCGAGCGATTCGGGGCGCGGGCGACGCCCTCGGTGATATTGGATGAGCGGCGTTTTTCGGACATGACAGGTCTCCGGAGACAGGGTTCGGGCTGAAGTATATTGCGGACCATGCTGATTCATCCTCAATTCGATCCGGTTGCACTCAGTCTTGGGCCCGTTGCCATTCGGTGGTATGGGTTGATGTACCTGATCGCATTCCTTGGTTTTTTCCTCCTGGGACGCTGGCGCCTGCGTCAGCCCAGATTCGCGCAGGCCTCGGGCCTGCATCCAGCGCAGATGGAAGATCTGCTGTTCTTCGGTGTGCTGGGCGTGGTGCTGGGCGGGCGACTTGGTTATGTGCTCTTTTACAAGCCCGGGTATTACCTGCAGCGCCCGCTCGAGGCGCTCGCCGTCTGGGAAGGGGGTATGTCCTTTCACGGCGGACTGCTTGGGGTGCTTGTCGCCATTGCGGTGTTTTGCCGCTGGCGGGGGCTTCGATTCCTGTCGGTGATGGACTTCATCGCGCCGCTGGTGCCGCTGGGTCTTGCGGCGGGCCGGATGGGCAACTTCATCAACGGCGAGCTTTGGGGGCGGGTGAGCGATGTCAGCTGGGCGATGGTGTTTCCGCAGGCAGGCGATGCGCTGCCCAGGCACCCGTCCCAGCTTTATCAATTTGCAGGCGAGGGCGTGGCGCTGTTTGTATTGCTGTGGTGGTGGTCGTCGCGGCCACGTGCGGTGGGCGCGGTATCCGGCATGTTCCTGCTGGGCTACGCGGTGTTTCGCTTCGCAGCCGAATTTGCGCGCCAGCCGGATTCCTTTCTTGGATTCCCGTTGCCAGGCATCACGATGGGGCAGATTTTGTGTGTGCCGATGGCAGTCGCTGGCGCCTGGCTGCTGGCGCGCAGCCGTCGCAGCGCCTGAAGCGCGATCGTTACAGGCCGAAGCGCCAGGCTCGCCACAACATGTAGGCGGCCAGACAATACAGCATCAGAACGTAAAACCGCTTCAATTTGAGCGAACTGATCGCGTGCGCGATCCGGACACCGATTGGCGCGGTGATCATGCTTGCAATCGATACAAAGATCAGGCCGGGCAGATAGACAAAGCCCAGCGTCTGGGCCGATGGGGCCTCGGACCATCCCGCGATCACGTAGCCGATGGTGCCGGCCACGGCGATCGGAAATCCGCAGGCGGCGCTTGATCCGACCGCCGAATGAATCGGCAATCCGCGGCGCACCAGAAACGGTGTGGTGATGAACGCGCCACCCGCGCCGACGACAGAGGATGCACCGCCAATCATCGCGCCCGCGCCAAACAGCCCTGCTGCGCCGGGCAGGGGGCGGTCGGCGGCAGTCGGATTCTGCCGCTGCATTCGGGTGGCCATGATCGCAATGAACGCGCTGAACACCAGCGCGAGCCAGCCCGCCGGCAGTGAGGAGGCGAACTGAGAGCCGATCAAGGAACCGATCATGATTCCAGGGGCCATCGCGCGAACCAGATCCCAGCGGACTGCGCCGCGTTGGTGTTGGGCCCGCACGTTTGACACCGACGTGAACAGAATCGATGAAAGCGAGGTCGCGATTGCGACCTTCATGACTGCGTCAGGGCCGAACCCTTTGTAGTCAAGGTACAAGGTCATGAACGGCACCATCACCATGCCGCCGCCGATACCGAGTAATCCTGCAAGCAAGCCGGTGCAGGCGCCCAGCAGCAGCAGCATCAGGGTCGGGACAAGGTCCACGCGCGCTCTCCAAGACTGAAACAATGCACCCGCAAGCCAGTACACCGGCGTGCAGGCAGCAAGGGCCGCGATGCTACCATCGACGTATGAAAGTCGCTGTGGTCGGTGCCGGTGGAATCGGCGGTTATCTCGGGGCCAGGCTCGCCTTGGCGGGTGAGTCCGTTTCGTTTATCGCAAGAGGGCCCAATCTGCAGGCGCTTCGCGAGTCGGGAATCCGTCTGATCGAGGAAGATGGCACCGAGCACCAGATCCGAAGGGTGCAGGCCTTCCAGCACATGAACGAGGCGGGCGAACACGATGTCGTGCTGCTGGCACTCAAGGCGCATCAGGTCGCTGCGGTGGCGCCGCAACTTACAGCGCTGCTCGGGCCTCATACCGCAATTGTCACGTTGCAAAACGGTATTCCCTGGTGGTATTTCCACGGACTGGCTGGCCCCTGGGAAGGTCAGCGCCTCGAATCAGTCGATCCGGGCGGCGTGATTGCGGCGCACCTCGACAATTCGCGCCTGATCGGGTCGGTGGTTTACCCGGCCTCTGAGCTCATCGCACCGGGCGTGGTCAAGGTGATCGAGGGCAATCGATTTTCATTGGGCGAGCCCGATGGCAGCAAGTCCGAGCGTGTTCAAACCATTTCTCAGGCGCTGACCAGGGCCGGCTTCAAGGCGCCGGTCTCGTCCGACCTTCGCAGTGAAATCTGGTTGAAGCTGTGGGGCAACCTGACCTTTAATCCGGTCAGCGCGCTGACGCATGCCACGCTCGCGCAAATTTGCCGCAATCCCCAGACGCGCGAGCTCGCGCTCGGCATGATGACTGAAGCGCAGCATGTGGCCGAGAAGCTGGGCGTGCGCTTTCGCATCTCGCTGGAACGCCGTCTTGCGGGCGCCGAGGCGGTGGGCGAACACAAAACCTCGATGCTGCAGGATGTCGAACAAGGCCGCCCCCTGGAACTGAACGCGTTGCTTGGGTCGGTGATTGAGCTTGCCCGTCTTACCGAGACGCCGGTGCCGCGCTGCGAAGCGGTCTACGCGTGCTGCGCGCTGCTGGCCGAGCGCCTTTCCGCACAACACGCCCGGCTGTCGCTGGGCTGAATCTTCACTTTTCTGGACTGACAATGATGAGCGCTGCACAGTCGCTTCGTGCTTTGATTGACGCGGGCGCCGACGACGCCCCCGCCCTGACTGCGCCTGGCAGTCGTGCACTCACCTATCGCGAACTGCGTCGCCAGGTTGACACCACGGTGGGCGCGTTGAACGCAATGGGAATCGGCCGAGGCGACAAGGTAGCCATCGTGCTGCCGAACGGGCCGTGCATGGCGAGCGCGTTCCTGTCTGTGGCAGCTGCTGCGGCCAGCGCACCGCTCAACCCGGCTTACCGAGCTGATGAATTCGAGTTCTACCTGAACGACCTGCAGGCCCGGGGCCTGATTGTCGAGGCAGGCAGCGACTCGCCCGCCGTGGCGGTTGCTCGAAAACTCGGCGTGCCCGTGATCGAACTGCATGCCGAGCCCGATCGTGGCGCGGGCGCGTTCCGGCTGACAGCCGGCGCGGCGACCGCCTCGCCGGCCGCGCGCGCAGGGCTCACTCAGGCTGATGACATTGCGCTGGTGCTGCATACCTCGGGCACCACCTCGCGCCCGAAGATCGTGCCGCTGTCTCATGCCAATGTATGTGCATCGGCTCGAAACATCCGCGGGTTCCTGTCGCTGTCCGCCAGCGATTGTGGCCTCAACATCATGCCGTTGTTTCATATTCACGGCCTGATCGCAGGCATCAGCGCGCCGCTGTCGGCTGGCGGCAAGGTGTTCTGTACGCCAGGCTTCAATGCGCTGCGGTTTTTTACCTGGATGGAGGAAGCGCAGCCCACCTGGTACACAGCGGTTCCGACGATGCACCAGACGATTCTGTCGCGCGCGGCAAACAATCGCGCGGTCATCGCAGCGCATCCGCTTCGGTTTATTCGCTCCTCTTCGTCGGCAATGCCCACCCAGGTGATCCGCGAAATCGAGGAGGTGTTTGGCGCGCCGCTGGTTGAGTCGTACGGCATGACCGAGGCCGCCCACCAGATGGCGGCCAATCCGTTGCCGCCCAGGGTCAGAAAGCCCGGCTCGGTCGGAATCGCTGCGGGGCCTGAGGTGGCGATCATGGACGAGGCCGGCAATCTGCTGTCACCCGGCGCGACGGGTGAAGTGGTGATTCGCGGCGACAACGTCACGCGCGGCTACGAGAACAATCCCAAGGCCAATGCCGAGGCTTACTGCAATGGCTGGTTTCGCACCGGCGATCAGGGGGTGATGGACGATGAGGGCTATCTCACGATCACCGGTCGTCTGAAGGAAATCATCAATCGCGGTGGCGAAAAGGTTTCGCCCCGAGAGGTTGACGAGGTGCTGATGGACCATCCGGCGGTCGCGCAGGTGGTTACCTTCGCCATCCCGCACGACAAGCTCGGCGAAGAGGTGGGTGCGGCGGTGGTGCTGCGCGAGGGCGCAACACTCACCGACCGAGAACTGCGTGAATTTGTGTCGAAGCGACTGGCTGACTTCAAGGTGCCACGCAAAATCGTGTTGCTCGATGAAATCCCCAAAGGCGCCACCGGCAAGCTGCAACGAATCGGGTTGGCGCAGAAACTCGGGCTCGCGTGACGCATCAGGCATATCACCCATGAGTGACGCGCTGAATCACGGCTCGAACAGTCCGCTCGCTGGTCGTCGGATCGAGGTGATTGCGCCCTCGGGCGGGCACCTGTCACTCGCCGATTTTGATCAGGCGCGGGCCTGGTTCGAATCTCGCGGCGCCCAGCTGATCTGCGAGGTGCCGCGCAGTGGCTGGCAACGATTCTCGGCGCCCGACGAAGACCGGCTGGCTGCCATCCACCGCGCGGCCAGACGCGCTCCTGCGGTGGATGCGGTCATGATCGCCCGCGGGGGCTACGGGCTATCGCGCCTGATCGACCGCATCGACTGGCCGCTGGTGGCCGAGTCGATCACACAGGGTACGCGCTGGGTGGGACTCAGCGATTTCACCGCTTTCCAAATGGCGCTGTTGGCCAAGACGGGCGCCACCAGTTATGCCGGCCCCACCTTCGTAGGAGATTTTTCGGGCGAGGGGCCGGCGCAGTTCACGCACGACCAGTTCATGTCGCTGTTTGGCCCCGGTTCAACGCCGGTGCGCTGGCGGTTCGCCAGCGCGCGTCGGGCGCTTGATCTTCAGGGAACGCTGTGGGGCGGCAATCTCGCGATGGTGACATCGCTGGTCGGCACACCGTGGTTGCCATCGATCGACAACGGACTCCTGTTTCTTGAAGATATTGGCGAGCATCCGTATCGAGTTGAGCGGATGCTGCACCAACTGTTTCACGCCGGGATACTCGGGCGCCAGCAGGCGCTGATCCTGGGTGAGTTCAGTGGATGGAAGCTCGCGCCGCATGACCGTGGCTATGGTTTCGAGGCAATGCTTGATTACTGGCGCACCCGCATCGACATTCCGATTGTGACGGGGCTGCCGTTTGGCCACGGGGAGGCCAAGGCGCTGCTGGCGGTGGGTGAGCCGTATCGGCTTCGAATCGAGGCGGGCTTCGCGCTACTTGAACGGCTTACGCGACAACGCTGATTCGATTCTCTTCAACCGCGTGACACGCAACCAGCGAGCCATCGCCGGGATCGCGTAGCAGCGGCGTTTCGCTGCGACAGCGCGGGGTTGCATGCGGACAGCGCGGATGGAATGCGCAGCCGGTGGGAGGGTTAAGCGGGTTGGGCACTTCGCCACCCACGGGGGTACGCGCACGGCCGCTCATCGAGATATCAGGAATCGCGTCAAGCAGCATTCGGGTGTAGGGATGCGCCGGCGCCGAGAACACCCGCGCCTTGGGCGCAAGCTCGACGATGCTTCCCAGATACATCACGCCGACCCGATCGCTCACGTGATGAACCACGGCAAGGTTATGCGAGATGAACAGATAGGTGAGCTTTCGCGTTTTCTGCAGCGCACGCATCAGGTTCAGCACCTGCGCCTGAACCGACACGTCGAGCGCTGAGGTGGGCTCGTCGCAGACCAGAAACTCGGGTTCAGAGGCGAGCGCGCGCGCGATTGAAATTCGCTGGCGCTGGCCGCCTGAAAACTGATGCGGAAATTTATCGGCATCAGTGGCTGACAGACCGACTTGCGTAAGCAGGGCCTCTGCTCGGGCGCGCATGGCCTGAGGGTCTTCGATCAGGCGGTGCACCTGCAGAGGCTCGCCGATGATGCGCGACACCCGCCAGCGCGGATTGAGGCTCGCATAGGGATCTTGAAAGATCATCTGCATTCGGCGGCGCAGCGCGAGGCCCGAGTCGCCCTGAATGTTGGCGAGATCATGGCCGTCGAATAACACCCTGCCCGAGGAGGGCCGGTAAAGGCCCACCAGCAGGCGCGCAACAGTGGATTTTCCGCACCCTGACTCGCCAACCAGCGCGAGCGTTTCACCCCGGGCGATGTTGAAGCTGACCTGGCGTACTGCCTGCAGCAACTGCCTTGGCTTTCGCTCGATGACGCGATTGAGCCAGGGCGCCGATACATCAAAGACTTTACTGACGTGATCGACCTCGACCAACGGGCGGGAAGCGTTGGTCGGCGAATCGATCTCGCGCTCGCGCGGAGCCTGCGCCTGCGGCACGGTAGCGCTCATGCTGAGACCTGCTGTTCGTGGAGCCAGCACGCGGCCATTGATGCGCCCGCCTTGATCAGTTCTGGCCGGTCGGTGCGGCAGCGGTCGATCGCCTGCGGGCAGCGCGGGTTGAACGCACAGCCGCGCGGGATTGCGTTCAGCCGGGGCATTGCGCCATCGATCTGTGCGAGCTGCTCCTGCCCGCCGTCCATGGATGGAATGGAGCCCATCAACCCGACCGTGTAGGGATGACGCGGACGATGAATCACGTCGGCGACCGGGCCGATCTCGGCGATCCTGCCTGCATACATCACCGCGACGCGATCGGCGGTTTCGGCGATCACACCCATGTCATGCGTGACCAGCATGACGGCGGTGCCCTGCTCACGGCATAAGCGCTTCAGGAGCGAAATGATCTGCGCCTGGATCGACACGTCGAGTGCAGTGGTGGGCTCATCGGCTACGACCAGACGGGGCTGTGCGGCCAGTGCAAGCGCAATGACCACGCGTTGGCGCATGCCGCCCGAGAACTGGTGAGGATAGTGATTGATGCGGTCGGCCGCTGCGGGAATGCCGGTGGACTCGAGCAGTTCGATGGCTCGTGCGCGCGCCGCCTGCGCATCGAGCGGCAGGTGGGCGCGAATCGTTTCTTCGAGCTGTCGACCCACGGTGTAGAGCGGGTTGAGCGATGTGAGCGGGTCTTGAAAGACCGCGCCGATCTCCCGCCCTCTGACCTGTCGCATGGCCTCTGGCGGAAGATTGTCGATACGTCGGCCATCAAGCAGGATTTCTCCTGCGGCGATTCGTCCGGGCGGCTCGATCAGGCCAATGATTGCAGCTCCGGTGACCGACTTACCCGCGCCCGATTCGCCGACCACGCCCAGCACTTCACCCGGTTCGATTGCAAGCGACACATCATCGATTGCCACCAGCGTGCCGCGGCGCGATGGAAACTCGACCCGCAGATGCCGAACCTCAAGAAGCGGCCGATCGCTCATTGCAGCCTCGGATTGAGCGCATCACGCAGCCAGTCGCCAAGAAGATTCACTGACATGCAAAGCAGCACCAGCGCGGCGCCCGGGAAAATCACCAGCCACCACTCGCCCGAGTAGAGGAAATTATTGCCGTTATTGATCATGGTGCCGAGTGAGGGCGAGGTGGGCGGAACACCGACGCCCAGAAACGACAGCGTTGCCTCAGTGAGAATCGCCTGCGCGATATTGATGGTGGCGATGACCAGGACCGGGCCCAGCGAGTTGGGCAGTACATGGCGCAACATGATGGCAATTGGCCGCACGCCGATCACACGAGCGGCCTGCACATATTCTTTGTTGCGCTCAATCAGCGTTGATCCGCGAACGGTTCGCGCGTATTGAACCCAGTTGGCGAGCGCAATGGATCCCACCAATACGCCGATCGCCATCCAGTCATTGTGCGAACCCTGGGGGAGCAGCGTTCGGGCAACACCATCGATCAACAGCGCGATCAGGATGGCCGGGAACGAGAGTTGTACGTCAGCAACCCGCATGATGAACGCATCGAGCCTGCCACCCAGGTAGCCTGAAAGCAGGCCCAGCGTGACCCCCAGCACCATGGCGAGCAGCACCGAGGCAAGCCCCACCAGCAGCGAAATACGAGAGCCATACAGCAGCGTGGAGAGCACATCGCGACCCTGATCATCGGTACCCAACGGATAGGCGAGTTGGCCACCCTCGACCCAGGCTGGCGGCAGCAGCGCATCATTGAGTGATATGGATGCCAGGTCGAATGGTTGGTGAGGCGCGAGCACGGGCGCGCCGAACGAGCCAATGACCATCAGCACCGTGACGATGCTGGCCACGATTGCAACGGGCGTATGGCGGTAGCTCCACCAGAGGTCGCTATCGACGAAGCGGGCAAGGGCGCTGGGTCGGTCGGGCTTCATGGCTGGTTCAGTGCCCACCCGCGGACCGCTCAATACGAAGCCGCGGATCAACCGCGAAATAAAGCAGGTCGACGATCAGGTTGATGGTGACAAAGATGAGCGAGATCAGGCACAGGTAGGCCGCCATCACCGGAATGTCAGCAACCTGAACCGACTGGATGAACAGCAGCCCCATGCCGGGCCACTGAAACACCGACTCGGTGACGATTGCAAACGCAATGATGCCGCCCAGCTGCAGCCCGGCGATCGTGATCACCGGAACCAGCGTGTTGCGAAGCGCATGGCCAAAGTGGATCGCGCGATCGCCAAGACCCCTTGCCCGAGCGAACTTGATGTAATCGGCGCGCAGCACTTCAAGCATTTCCGATCGCACAAGACGCATCACCAGCGTCATCTGAAAGAGCGCGAGCGTAATCGCCGGCAGAATCAGGTGCTGCCAGCCATCGACGGTCAGCATGCCGGTGCTCCAGCCGCCCACCATGACCGTGTCGCCCCGGCCGTACGAGGGCAACCATCCCAGCAGCACTGCAAACAGCAGGATCAGCAGGATGCCGATGAGAAATGTGGGAAGCGACACGCCGACCAGCGACAGCGCAAGCAGCAGGTTCGAGAGAACACCACGGCGACGCAGCGCGGTGTAGACCCCCATGGGAACACCGACCAGCAGCGCAATCGCGGCAGCGGTCAGCGCAAGCTCAAGCGTTGCGGGAAGTTTTTCCGCGAGCAGCGACGAGACCTTTTGGCCCTGCCTTAGCGATACGCCGAACTCGCCCTGAATGGCGTTGGCGACGAAGTGCCCGAATTGAACATAGAAAGGCTTATCAAGCCCAAGCGCCTGGGTCACCTGCACGCGCTGCTCAGGTGTGGCGTCCTGCCCCAGCATCGAAAGAACGGGGTCGCCCACGTAGCGAAACAACGCAAACGCCACCAGCGCGACGAAGCCCATCACCGCCAATGCCTGAAGCAGCCTTCGAAGGATGAACGCGAGCATATCGGGGATTGACCGGGCGCCGGGGAGGAGGTGGCTGCGTTTGCGCGAGCGGCTTAGGCAGCGGGCTCGGCCGCGCCCTGAAACCAGCGTTCGGCAAGCTGCACCCAGTAGCTGGCCCCGATCGGAATGATCTCGTCGTTGAAGTCGTAGTGCGGCCCATGCAGCACGCACGGCCCCAGGCCGTGGCCTGACGCGCGGTGGTCGCCGGAGCCATTGCCGATGGCCACGTAGCAGCCCGGAAGCTGCTGCAAAAAGAACGCGAAATCTTCGGACCCCATCGTGGGCTCGAACTCAAACACATTATCGGCGCCCACCACATCAACCGCCACCTCGCGGCAGAAGCGCGTTTCCGCGTCGTGGTTGATGAGCGAGGGGTAGTTGCGATGGAAATCGAACTCGGCGCTGGCACCGAATGCGCTGGCGGTGTGCTCGGTGAGTTCGCGCATCCGGCGCTCGACCATGTCGAGTGTTTCCGGCCGGAAGGTGCGCACGGTGCCGCGAATGTCGGCCGAGTCGGGGACCACATTGGTGGCTTCGCCCGCATGCAGCATGGTGACCGAGATCAAGGCTGCATCGATGGGATTGCGGTTACGCGACACGATGGTTTGCAGCGCCTGAATCAGCTGGCAGGCGATGGGAATGGGGTCGATGCCAAGATGCGGTAACGCGGCATGGGTGCCACGGCCGCGCAGCGTGATCCGGAATTCATTGGAGGACGCGAGCATCGGACCGGGGCGCATGGCGATTTGCCCTGGCTTGAGCCCAGGCCAGTTGTGCATGCCGAAGATCGCCTGCATGGGAAAGCGCTCGAACAGCCCGTCGCGCATCATTTCGCGAGCGCCGGCACCGCCTTCTTCTGCGGGTTGGAACACCAGAAACACCGTCCCGTCGAAATTGCGGTGCTTTGACAGATGACGCGCGGCCGCAAGCAGCATCGCGGTATGCCCGTCATGGCCGCAGGCGTGCATCCGACCGGCAATACGCGACGCATGGGCGAATCGGTTAAGCTCGGTCATGGGCAATGCATCCATGTCGGCGCGCAGACCGATTGCGCGGCGGGAAGTGCCGTTTTTCACCACGCCCACGACACCGGTTTTGCCGAGCCCACGGTGTACCTCGATGCCCCACTCGGTGAGCTTGCCCGCAATCAATTCAGCGGTGCGGTGCTCGTCGTAGCGCAGCTCAGGATGCGCATGGATTTCACGGCGAAGCGCTGAAATTTCAGCGTTGAAAGCAACGATCTGTTCGATAGGCTTCATGGGCGGGCTGTCCGCAACAGGCGGCTCGTCAGTTTGGCGGAATCGTTTCAGAATAGCAGCCCGGGCTGCGGTTTCGCGCAGCCTTTCCGCTCAGGCAGGGTTTTCTATGACTTCAGCGATCGCAACCAAGGTTTCCACCGCGACCCAGGATGTACAGCCTGGCGACACCGTGATTCGCGGCGCCTGTCCGCACGACTGCCCGGACACCTGTGCGTTGCTGGTCACAGTGCGTGACGGCAAGGCCATTCGGGTGGCGGGCAATCCAGACCATCCCAGTACTGCGGGCGTGCTGTGCACCAAGGTGTCGCGCTATACCGAGCGCACCTACTCGCGAGACCGGCTGCTCACCCCGATGCGCCGGGTGGGCCGCAAGGGCGAGGGGCGGTTCGAACCCGTCAGCTGGGATGTGGCGCTGGACGACATCGCGGCGAAGCTGAAAGCCATTGCCGCGCGCGACCCGCAGCGAATCCTGCCCTACAGCTATGCCGGCACGATGGGCTGGGTTCAGGGCGAGGGAATGGGATCCCGGCTGTTTCACCGGCTTGGCGCATCGCTACTCGAGCGCACGATCTGTTCGTCGCCTGGCACCACGGGGCTTCTGTACACGCTGGGCGGTGCGGTTGGGATGGACGTCGAACAGTTTGTGAACGCCAAGCTGATTCTGATCTGGGGCTCGAACCCGATCACCTCGAGCGTGCATTTCTGGGCGATTGCCCAGGAGGCCAAACGCCGGGGCGCGAAGCTGATCGCCATTGACCCCCACCGCACCGACACTGCGCAGAAGTGTCATGAGCACATCGCACTGATGCCTGGTACCGATGCGGCACTTGCGCTGGGGCTGATGCACCTTCTGATCGCCGAAGACCGAATCGATCACGACTATGTATCGCGCTACACAGTGGGCTTTGCGCAGCTCGCCGAGCGGGCGGCGGCCTGGAACCCGGCTCGTACGGCCGCGGTCTGCGGCATTACCGAAGAGCAGGTAAGAAGCCTGGCGCGCGATTACGCCACCATCAGGCCGGCCGCCATCCGGCTCAACTACGGCATGCAGCGCGTCTACGGTGCCGGGAACGCGGTGCGGGCGGTGGCATGTCTTCCCGCACTGATCGGCGCCTGGCGCGACCCTGCAGGCGGCATGCTGCTGTCATCGAGCCACATGGTGCCCATTACGCCTGCCCGTCATGTTCAAACCCAGCTGCTGGGCACCGCAAGACCGCGCAGCATCAACATGGTCGAAATTGGCGATGCGCTGTTGGCCGCCGACCCGCCCATCGAAGCGGTGGTGGTCTACAACTCGAACCCGGTGGCGGTTGCGCCCGAGTCCGACAAGGTGATCCGTGGCTTTGCCCGTGAAGACCTGTTCACCGTGGTGCTGGAGCACTTTCAGACCGATACCGCGGACTACGCTGACTATCTGCTTCCTGCCACCACCCAGCTCGAGCATTTCGATGTGCACAAGGCATACGGTCATTGGTATGTGCTTGCCAATGAGCCCGCGATCGCGCCGCTCGGCCAGGCGCGGTCCAACAGCGATGTGTTTCGCGATCTGGCGCGACGCATGGGCTTCACCGAGCCGGCACTGCAGGCCAGCGACGAACAGATCGCGCGCGATGCCATGGATTGGGACAGCGCAGCGGCCGGGCCCGATGCCTATCAGCGCATGATTCGCGACGGCTGGATCAAGATGGCGCACCCCGCAGCGCCGTACGCGCAGGGTGGCTTTCCAACGCCCTCGGGCAAATGCGAGTTCTACAGTGAGCGGCTTGCCAGGGAAGGCCAGGATCCGCTACCGGACTGGCTTCCCAACCGGGAATCCCGCCACGCCAATCCGACCCTGGCTGCGCGTTATCCGCTTGCCATGATTTCGCCGCCGGCGCGCCATTTCCTGAATTCAAGTTTTGTGAATGTCGAGAGCCTGCAAGCCACCGAGCGTGAGCAACGCTGTGAGCTGCATCCGGACGATGCTGCCGCGCGGGGCATCGCCGATGGCGATCAGGTTCGGGTGTTCAATGATCGGGGATCGTTCGTGGCGCGCGCGCGGGTGAGCGACCGGACGCGCCGCGATCTGGTGGTGGCCTGGGGCCTGTGGTGGCACAAGCTGGTGCCGGGGGCTCGCAATGTTAATGCGGTAACCGGCCAGGCCTTGACCGACATGGGGCGCGGCCCGACGTTTTACGACTGTCTGGTTGAGGTTGAGCGGGTGGGCTAGGGCTGGCGTCCTCGGACAGGCGCATCGCCGATTCTGCGCCACAGGTACTCACCATGGCCGCCCGGGCCCGTGATCTGCCCTTCGTTCATCACGGTAACGCCGCGCACGATGGTGCGCACCGGCCAGCCCTTGAACGTCCAGCCGTCATACAGGCTGTAGTCGGAGTAAGAGCCTAATTCGTCAGCGCGCACGGTGCGCTCGCGCTCAAGGTCAACGAGCGTGAGGTCGGCGTCGGCGCCCTTTGCGAGCGCGCCCTTGACCGGGGCGAGATCAAACACGCGCGCCGGGCCCGATGTGATCGTGGCGCAGAGTTTTTGCAGCGGGATGCGCCGCTTGTGCCAGCCCTCCGACAGCAGCACCGGCAGAATGGTGGCGCTGCCAGGAAAGCCCTGCGATGCGAGCCACATCGATTTGTCTTTGGTGGCCCGCTTGCGCGCCACGTGGTCAGAGGCGACGACATCAATCGTGCCATCGGCAATGCCTTCCCATAGCGCCTCGCGGTCGTCTGCGGTGTGGAAAGGGGGGTTGGCCTTGCCCATTCCGCCAAGGTCGCTGTCCTCGGTGTGAGTGAGATAGTGCGGACAGGTTTCGACGAACACCTGATCGAAGCGCTTGCGCCAGAAGCGCACTTCATCGAGGGTGAGGCGCGTTGACAGATGCGGGAAAAACACGCGTGCCCCCAGTTTCTCGGCCAGGAACATTGCGCGAATCGCAGGTTCCGCCTCGGTAAGCGCGGGCTTGCAAAGGGCCCAGTCGCCAAGCGTGCTGCCGCCACTTGCCTGAACTTTCTGCCGCAGGCGATTCACGATCTCAATGTTCTCGGTATGGCACACAATCATTGGGCGGCCGACTTCCGCCGAGCGCTTCAACAGATCGTAAAAAAATCCGTCATCGGTTCCGTCCAGTCCCAGGTAGCGCCCCTCTTCGCCCTTGAAATTCATGAAGTACTTGAAGGAGGTGACACCGTAGTCGCGGATGTAACTGTCCAACTCGTCAATGTGCAGTTCATTGGCCGTGCTGAAATGAAAACCGTAGTCGACATGCATTCTGGGACGCGCGTATTCCTGCTCGCGCCGAAACACGTCGGAATAGGCCTCGTTGTTCAGGAAGTAACCAAGGATGGTGGTAATGCCGCCCTGCGCCGCGTATGCGGTTTCGGTGGTGTATTCGGTGATTTTTTCGCCCATGCCGAAGTGAACATGCGCATCGATGCAGCCCGGGAAAACGTGAAGGCCGTCTGCGCGTTGTTCGGGTATGCCGGAGGGCGCCGCCTCGCCCGGCGCGAGCAGGGCCTCGATCCGACCATTGATTACCAGCACGTCGCCCCGCTCGGGAGCTTTATCGGGAAACACCAGCGTGGCGCCACGCAGAACAAAGTCAGTCATCGGTGAACCTTCGTGGAGGTTGCGTCAGGTTGACGGCGATTATAGGAGCCCCGTAATCTCGATTGCTCCAATCAAACCCGAAAGCCGACATTGATGAACCTGCCCGACCCGAGCACGCTGCTGCGAAAACTGGAGGCGGGGGGGCGAACCAGCCTCTATTACAGCTTGCCGGCCGCGCAGGCTGCCGGATTCGATTGGCTGGAGCGCGCACCGTTTTCGCTGAGGCTGGTCTTTGAGAACCTGCTGCGCCAGGTTGGCGAGGGGCTGTCGGACAGCGCCGATCTGGCGGCAATCGTGCGCGCGCGCACCCAGGGCAGCACTGAAGAGATTGGCTTTCGATTTGCGCGCGTGCTGATGCCCGATTCATCGGGCGTGCCGCTGCTGGGCGATCTCGCGGCGATGCGCGATGCCATCGTACGTCTGGGGGGTGATCCGTCGCGTCTGGCGCCCGCGGTACCCATTGATCTGGTGGTGGATCACTCTGTCATGGTGGATCGCAGTGGGTCGTCCGAGGCGCTGCACACCAACCTTGCGCTTGAGCTATCGCGAAATACCGAACGCTATTCGTTTTTGAAATGGGCTGCACAGGCTTTTCCGGGTCTTCGCCTGATCCCGCCTGGCCAGGGCATCCTGCATCAGATCAATCTCGAGCATCTGTGCGAGGTCGTCACCTGCGTGCAGGGCCGAGCGGGTGTCCTGGCATGTCCCGACTCGGTCATTGGCATGGACAGCCATACGCCCACCATTAATGCGTTGGGTGTGCTTGGCTGGGGGGTGGGTGGACTGGAGGGCGGGGCGGCGGCGCTGGGCGAGCCCGTGTCAATGCTGGTGCCCGAGGTGGTCGGTTGCCGGCTGACCGGGCGTCTTCGCGCGGGGGTAACCGCCACCGATCTGGTGCTCACGCTGACCCAGTTATTGCGGGCGGCGGGCGTAGTGGGCAAATTTGTCGAATTTTGCGGCGCGGGGCTGGACCAGCTTGCGGTTCCCGATCGGGCGACCCTGGCGAACATGGCCCCTGAATACGGCGCAACCGTTGGATTTTTTCCGGTGGACGCCGAGACGCTGCGATTTCTTGAGCGCACGGGGCGCTCGCCTGCGTCTGTGGCGCTTGCTGACGCCTATTGCCGCGCCCAACAACTGTTTCGGGACACAGACTCGCCCGAGCCGCAGTTTGATCAGCTGGTCGAACTCGATCTGGGCTCGGTCGAGCCGAGCACCAGTGGGCCCAGTCGGCCGCAGGACCGCCAGCCGCTTTCGGCAACGCGGCAGGCCTTTCTCAAGGCGTTTCCTGAGTCACAGAAGCCGGCAGGCGCCGGCCTGCGCAACGGTGATGTGGTGATCGCTGCCATCACCAGTTGCACCAACACGTCGAACCCGGCGTCGATGCTTGCCGCCGGCCTGCTTGCCCGAAACGCTTGCGCGCGCGGGCTCTCGTCCAGGGCCTGGGTGAAGACCTCGTTGTCACCGGGCTCGCGCGTGGTGGCCGACTATCTCGAGGCAAGCGGGCTGCAGGACCCGCTCGATGCGCTCGGCTTTCACCTCACAGGCTTTGGCTGCATGACCTGCGCGGGCAACTCGGGGCCCCTGGCACCCGAGCTCGAACAGGCCATTCAGTCCCAGGGGCTGGCTGTGGCGGCCGTGCTGTCGGGCAATCGAAACTTTGAAGGGCGGATTCATCCTTCGATTCGCGCCAATTTCCTGGGCTCGCCTGCGCTGGTGGTGGCGTACGCCATCGCAGGCACCGTATTGATCGATCTGCAGACTGAGCCGCTGGGTCAGGACTCTGAGGGGCGAGATGTATATCTGGCCGATCTCTGGCCCGATCAAGACGAACTGGCTGCGCTGACGCGGTCAGCCCCCACCACTGAATTATTTGAGCGGCGGCGAGCATCGCTCCTTGACGGTCCGGCGGGATGGTCAGTGCTTCCAGTGGCGGACGGCGCACGCTTTGCCTGGCGAGAGGGCAGCACCTTCATTCGCCGCCCTCCGTTCTTCGATCAGATGGGCCGCGAGCCGCAGGCGCTGCAAGACATCCGTGGCGCACGGATGCTCGCGCTGTTTGGCGACATGCTCACGACCGACCATATTTCGCCCATCGGCGATATTGGCGCTGAGTCGCCCGCCGGCCGATATCTGAGCGGGCTGGGCATTGCATCGGCTGATTTCGTCAACTACGGCGCGCGCCGGCTCAACCACGATGTGATGGTGCGCGGCACATTTGCCAACGTTCGCCTGCGCAACCGGCTGACGCCCGCGCGGCAAGGGTCGTCAACGCTCGTGTTCCCCGAGGGTGAGCCCCTATCGATTCACGACGCGGCAATGCGTTACCAGTCGCGGGGGGTGCCATTGGTGGTGGTGGCAGGGGCAGAGTATGGGGCCGGTTCATCTCGCGATTGGGCGGCCAAGGGCACACGGCTGCTGGGCGTGCGTGCGGTGATCGCTGAATCTTACGAACGGATTCACCGATCCAATCTGATTGGCATGGGCGTGCTGCCGCTGCAGTTCGCGCCCGGCGTTAACGCGCAAACCCTATCGCTGACCGGGCGCGAAGTGTTCGACGTGGTGGGCATCCGCGCAGGTATCGAGCCTCGCGCGCAGCTGCAGTGCACCGTGCATCGTGAAGACGGCAGCGCTCAGACGATTGCGTTGCTGGCCAGGCTGGATACCACACGCGAGGTGCAGGACTATTGCCACGGCGGGCTGCTGCACCGACTTGTCAGGCAGCGGCTTTCCGACAACAGCCCGAGTCTCAAGCGCTCACAGGCATGAGTATCGCCTGCCTGCACCAAGGCCCAGATCGTGCGCGGTTCGCAGGCCGGTTGGCAGCACTGGCGCTGTGCGCGCTGCTATTCGTGGGGTGCGAAGGAGGCCGTGCGCTTGCCTCCGATGCCGTGCCGCACGCGGCTCCCCGCAGTGGCTACGCACCGGGCTACCTGTGGCAGTCCGCTCGCGGCCACGTCTCGATCTGGTGGTCGGCGCGTTCAATCGAAGCGGTGCTGGCCGACCCGTCCACAGCAGCGAGCGTCAAACAGCAGCTTGATCTCGCGCGCAGAATCCGCCGGTTTGCAAGCGATCTGCTGGGCCTGCCCGACAACGGCAGCTTCACCCGCTACGCGCAACTTGATCGACCCTTTGTGGTGTGGAATGTGCAGGCCGCGCCTGAGTTGTCGCTGGATCCTATCCGATGGTGCTTTCCGGTGGCAGGTTGCGTGGCCTACCGCGGCTATTACCGTCGCGAAGACGCCGAGGCATTTGCAGACAGCCTGCGCGCGGAAGGCCTGGACGTGCAGGTTGCCGGCGTTACCGCGTATTCGACGCTGGGCTGGTTTGACGATCTGCTGCTTAGCACCTTCATCTCGCAGCCCGAACCTGAGCTGGCTCAGCTCATCTTCCATGAGCTTGCGCATCAGGTGGTGTGGGTGCCGGGCGATACGCGTTTCAACGAATCGTTTGCCACAGCCGTGGAGCTGATTGGCGTTGAACGCTGGTTGCAGTCCACCCATGCCGACCCGCAGGTTCGCGCGGCATGGCTTGGTCGTCGCGAGCGACGCGAGCAGGTGATTACCCTGCTTGCCAGCGTCTCGGCGCGGCTGCGCAGTCTGTATCAGTCGGCCAGTTCAGCCGACGATCAACGCGCGGGCAAGGCACGCATCATGACCGATCTGCGCGCCGAATTTGCGGCGCTTCGCGCTCGCCACCCAACTCTGGCGGCGTGGGACCGCTGGTTTGCGCAGCCACTGGGTAACGCGCATCTCATGTCAGTGGGCCTGTATCACGATCTGGTGCCCGCGTTTCTTGCGCTCTATCGCGCACAGCAGCAGGACCTGCCCAGGTTCTATGAGGCCGCCCGTGCACTTGGATCGCTTGCCCCTGATCAGCGCGCGGCGCGTCTGGCCGCGCTGGCTCGAATGGAGTAAAAAGCACATCAGAAACAATCACCACAGACTCGGCCGTTGCGTGTTCGTGCGCGAGCGCGGGTTACCACGGGAGGCACCATGCAAAAGTTCTGGCTTGCGTCGTATCCGGCCGGTGTGCCGCACGACATTGACCCCGGCGTATACGGATCCCTGGTCGATCTGATCGACGAGGCCTTTCGCGTGCACGCGTCGCGCACCGCCTATGTCGGGTTCGGTGTGTCGATGAGCTTTGCCGAGCTCGATGCGCGATCGCTCGCGTTTGCGGCCTGGCTGCAGTCCACGGGCTTGCGCCGAGGTGATCGCGTCGCGCTGATGATGCCCAACGTGCTTCAGTATCCGGTGGCGCTTGCCGGGGTGCTGCGCGCCGGCATGGTCATCGTCAATGTGAACCCGCTTTACACCGCGCGTGAGCTTGAGCATCAGCTCAAAGACTCGGGTGCGCGCGCCATCGTCATTCTGGAAAATTTTGCACACGTGCTGCAGCAGGTGGTGGCGAACACCTCGGTTGAGAAGGTGGTCGTGACCGGTATGGGCGATCTGTTGGGTGGCATCAAGGGCATGCTCGTCAATGCGGTGGTGAAGCACGTCAAGAAAATGGTGCCAGCCTGGGATCTGCCCGAGGCGCTGTCGTTTCGTGAGGTGGTCAGGCACGGCCAGAGCCTCGCGCTCGCGCCCGTGCAACTGGGCCATGACGACCTGGCCGTGCTGCAGTACACGGGCGGCACCACCGGCGTATCTAAAGGTGCGGCGTTATCGCATCGCAACCTGATCGCCAATCTGCTGCAGTCCGAAGCCTGGATTCAGCCCGCCGTCAATAATCCCAAGCGGCCGCTTCCGGCGGGCGAACCCATCACGGTGGTGTGTGCGCTGCCCCTTTATCACATCTTTGCCTTCACGATCTGCGCGCTGCTGGGCATGCGTATTGGCGCAAAAAACCTGCTGATACCCAACCCGCGCGATCTGGATGCGCTTGTCAAAGAGATTCGTCCGCATCGGGTCAACATCTTCCCTGCGGTGAACACGCTCTATAACGCGCTGGTCAACCACGAAGGGTTCCGACAGCTCGATTTTTCCGGACTGGTGGTCAGCAACGGCGGCGGCATGGCGGTGCAGGCGGCTACCGCTGAGAAGTGGCTCGCGCTCACGGGCTGCCCAATCTGCGAAGGCTATGGCCTGTCCGAAACCTCGCCATCGGCCACCTGCAATCCCACCGATACCGATGCGTATTCGGGCACGATTGGATTGCCGCTGCCCTCCACCGAGGTGGTCATGCTCGACGACGATGGCCAACCTGTCGCAATCGGCGAGCGCGGTGAAATCGCGATTCGCGGACCGCAGGTCATGACGGGCTACTGGCAGCGACCCGATGAAACTGCGCGCGTCTTTACGTCGGATGGCTTCTTTCGAACCGGCGATATCGGGGTAACCGACGAACGCGGCTTCGTGCGCATCGTTGATCGCAAGAAAGACATGATCCTGGTCTCGGGTTTCAATGTGTATCCGAACGAAGTCGAGCAGGTGGCGGCGATGCACCCCGGGGTTCTTGAGGTCGCGGCCGTGGGCGTGCCCGATGAAAAAACCGGCGAGACGGTCAAGCTGTTTGTGGTTCGGAAAGACCCCGCACTCACCGAGCAGGCTTTGATGGAATTCTGCGCGGAGCAACTGACGGGCTACAAACGACCGCGACAGGTTGAGTTCCGTAACGAGCTTCCCAAAACGAACGTGGGCAAGATTCTGCGCCGGGCCTTGCGCGAGGCCGCTTGAGAAAGTGGCAGAAATCCAGATAGAAACCGGGATAATCGCGTTTAATCTGTCTGGATTTTTGCCGAAATGACTGCTCAATGCACGATTCAGCTTCATGCCGGCGGTCGATGGCGGGATGCTGCGGTGGTGCGGCTTCGCAGCGATTCGGGCGCCGGATGGCGCACGGCGTTTCGCACTGGGTATGTTCCCGACTGGGCAATCGACCACCTGGAACGCGCCGATGCCTGCGCATTATCGTGCCGCCTGCCCGTAGGGCTGGACGATCATGTCGCCGATCACTGGCCGGTTTTTCTGATCGATTGCCTTCCCCAGGGGGTCGGGCGTAGGCAACTTCTTGTGGCGTTGGGGTTCTCTGAGCGGGCAGGCCCAGAGGCCGACTGGCCACTCCTTTTGAACGGCGCCGGTAATCCGGTCGGCAATCTGCGGGTTCGCGAGGCTGCGGAAAGAATGAATGCGCAGCCAGCACAGCATCGCGGTTTCAGCGTTGAAGAAGTCGCGTTGCGAGGCGATGACTTTAGCGACCACCTGGCGGCGCACGGTGTGTCAGTCGCCGGGGCTTCAGGTCTACAGGGCGAGTGGCCCAAGCTTCAATTGACGCAGGCCGATGACGGACTGCTTTACCTTGACCACGCGTTGAGCGATGACCAGGCGCGCACGCATTACATCGTCAAGTTCGGTTGGGCGCATGACGAGCGTTTTGGCTCAATCCTGCGACATGAGCGCGTTTACATGGAGCTTGCGCGAATGCTCGGGCTGCGTGTTCATGCCTCACTGGCGCTGCAGGGTCGTGCGCTATTCATCAAGCGGTTCGACCGTGTTCGAGGTCCGACGGGCGAACTGATTCGCCTGGGGCAGGAGAGCCTTGCTTCGCTCACTGACGAGGCGGGCTTTTCGCCAGCCCCAAGCCACGACGTTGCCTGCCGACAACTGCTTGACCATTGCAGCGATCCGCAAGGCGAGATTCTCGAATATCTGCGGCGGGACATTGCCAATCTGGCACTGGGCAACACCGATAACCACGCTCGAAACACCGCCATCCTGCGTGACTTCAGCGGAAATGTGTCGCTGGCGCCGGTTTTCGATTTCGCGCCCATGGTGCTTCATCCCGACGGCGTTGCCCGTTGCATGCGCTGGCAGGGTAATGATGGCGGGGCGCCGAACTGGATGCGCGTTATCGAGTCGCTCTGCGATGCCGATCGGGAGATCCGCGGCGTTAACCGCAAGGACGCGATTGACCCGCACGAGATGGTCCGTTCGCTTGTCGCTCTGGCGCCAACGCTTCGCGTTATTGCCGAGCGCGCGGAATCGATGGGCATCGAGCCAGATCTGAAAGCGATGATCGCGCCGCGCATCCGGTTGGCAGTGGATTCACTCGAGGCGTTGAGCAGCGTCTCGGGGCGGACTGGTTAAGCGCGCTTCATGGATCGACGCCGGCGATCAATGCCATCCGACGAACAGGTGGCGCTGAGGCAGCAGGCCATCGACGATGTGCTCGCACACCCCGAGTGGAGTCTTCGCGACGCGATTCGCCATCTCAAGCGCCATTCGCTGATTACCAGCGACGAGCTTGCGCGACTATCCGGCGTATCGCTTCGTGCTGTACGCGACATTGAGCAGGGTCGCAGTGAGGGCACTGTGCAGACCGTCAACCGGATCCTGGGTGTATTGGGATTGAAGCTCGGTGTAGTGTGGCGATACAAATTACTAGACTAGCCTATTAATTATAGAATAGAGGCCTAGCGTTTTGGTTCGGCACCGTGACATCACACTTTCAGCGTGCTTTCGTCAGCGAGTTGGCGCGGCGTTTCAGTCGCCCGCCCGCGTTTATGCAGGTGCTTGCCGGTCCTCGGCAGGTCGGGAAAACCACGGGCGTTCGGCAGCTGATCGCGCAGAACCGTTTCCCTTGCCACTACGCGAACGCCGACGATGTTCTGGTCAGTGATCGCAGCTGGTTGCTGCGCCATTGGCAGCAGGCGCTGATGCTGGGGGAGGGCGCTCTCCTGGTCATCGACGAGATCCAGAAAGTACCCAATTGGTCTGAGACGCTGAAGGGTTTGTGGGATGGCCGAAGGATGCCGCTTCGAGTGCTGCTTCTTGGCTCGAGCGCGCTGAGACTGGCATTGAGTGCAAGCGAGAGTCTCGCCGGCCGGTTCGAATTGCTGCGCGTGCACCATTGGACGTTCTCCGAACTTCATGCCGCTTTTGGCTATGACCTTGAGCGCTATCTGGCCTTCGGCGGGTATCCCGGTGCTGTTGCGCTCGAAGAGGAACCCGACCGCTGGTACGCCTACATGAAAGACGCCATCGTCGAGGCGGTGATCAGCAAAGACCTGCTTCAAAATCGAAGGGTCACGAATCC
>Ga0194123_10000295_pt1 | contig 97293 bp, 81 predicted proteins | sample TA2MahsurfametaG_5_FD_155479 | JGI IMG/M metagenome (GOLD analysis project Ga0194123, IMG submission 155479) | Freshwater microbial communities from Lake Tanganyika, Tanzania - TA2015023 Mahale A surface | ecosystem: Environmental > Aquatic > Freshwater > Lake | place: Tanzania: Lake Tanganyika... | reverse complement strand
AATTGCAGCCGTGTTCAGCGCATCCACCTGCGCGGTAGTAAGCGAGGGGATCTGCTCAGTCGTGAGCGCAAAGAGCTGACCAGTGGTCAACGCGGTGATGTCGCCATCAATGGCTACCAGCTGCGCGGTAGACAGTGCTGCAATGTGCGACGTCTTGAGTGCTGCGAGGTCGACCGTCTCCAGCGCTGCAACCTGCTCGGTCGTGAACGCGGCAACCTGCGCGTTCGACAACGCCTGAATCTGAGCTGTTCCAAGAGCAACGACGTCATCGGTGCCCAGAACTGGAATTTGGGCAGTCGTCAGCCCAGCGATTTGACTGGTACGGAGCGCAGCGACATCCTCGGTCGCCAGGGCATTAATCTGAGCCGTTGAGAAAACAGCCAACTGCGAGCTGGAGAACGACGCGATCTGAGCAGAACCGAGCGCCTTAATGTCAGTCACATCCAGCGCACCGATATTACCGACATCAATTGACGGTAGTTGCGCGGTAGTGAGCGCCGCCACCTGATCACTCGACAAGGCTGCCAACTGACCAGAGGTGATCGCACCCACCTGGCCAGCGCTCAAAACCCTCAGCTGTGCGGTAGACAGTGCTGCAAAGTCAGCGGTTTCAAACGACGGAATTTGGGTGACTGTCAGCGCAGCGACCTGGCCGGTGCTAAGCGCAACAACGTCTTCAGTCGCGAGCGCTGGAATTTGCCCTGTTCCAAGGGCCGCGATCTGCACGGTCGACAGCGCGCGGATGTCCTCCGTTGCAAGCGCAACGATCTGCGCCGTGCTCAACGCGGCGATGGCGCTGGTCCGCATACCAGCGAAATCCGCCGTCTCGAGCGCTACGATCTGGCCGGTGGTCAGCGACGGAATCTGGGCGGGTGTCAGCGCACTGATTTGCGCGGTATTCAACGCCAAAATGCCGTCGGTTCCCAGCATGGGCAGCTGTGCGGCTGACAGTTCAACAAGTTGGGTCGTGCGAAGTGCTGCGATGTCCGCCGTATCCAGGGCGTCGACCTGGGCGGTAGTGAGGGCCGCAATCTGCGCGCCTGACAGCGAACCGATCTGTTCTGTGTTGAGAGACGCGATGTCGCCAGAGTCCAGGGAGGAAATCTGGGAAGTGCTAAGGGCCTGGAGTTGCCGCGTGCTGAACAGCGCGAGATCGCCGTCTTCGAGCGCCCGCAACTGTCCCGATGTCATGGCAGAGATTTGGGACGTGCTGCTCAGTACCTTGATTTGATCAGAGGTGAGCGCAACGATGTCTGCCGTTTCAAATGCGGCGAACTGCGTAGCGTTGAACCCTGCGAGCTGCGAGGTTTGCAGTGCCGCAATGTCTGCCGTCTCAAGGGCAATAATTTGCGCAGTGGTAAGCGCTGCAATCTGACGCGTATTGAGGGCCGCCACATCTTCAGTTGCCAGCGCAACAATTTGGGCAGACCCAAGCGCCGGGATTTGAGTTGTGGTCAGCAGCGCGATTTGTGCACTGGTAAGTGCAACGATATCGCGCGTTTCAATGGCTGCAATTTGCGCTGTGCTAAGCCCGGCGACCTGCGCTGTGCTAAGCAGCGGCATGTCCGCCGTGTCAAGCGCAACAATCTGGGCGGTCGTAAGGGCTGAGATCCGGTTCGCGGGCAGCGCCACAATATGCTCGGTACCGAGCGCGGCAATTTGGTCGGTAGTGAGCTCGGGAATCTGCGTAACCGTGATCGCTGCAACCTGATCGGTGCGAAGCGCTGCGATGGTCCCTGTAGACAGAGCAGCGAGTTGCGACGGAGAAAGCTTTGAAATCTGCGTCGACGTGAATCCCGCAATATCGTCGGTCGCGATTGCGCGCATCTGAGCCGTACTAAACGCTGCCAGCTGGACGGTGTTCAGATCGGTGAAATCGGCTGACTCAAGCGCTGGAATCTGGTCTGTCGTCAGGGCACCCAGTTGCGCTGCCGACATCGCGTCGATGTCGTCTGAACCCAGGGTGGTGATCTGCGCAGGCAGTAGCGCGGCAATCTGAGCCGTAGACATCGCAACGATGTCGGACGGATCAAGGGCAACGACCTGGTCGGTACCAAGCGCCCGAAGCTGCCCAGTGGTCAGCGACCCAATCTGCGTACCTGTAAGCGCATTGATATCGTCTGTTTGCAGCGCCCTCACCTGCTGTGTGGTCAGGGATGCGATCTGCGCAGTAGTCAGCGCGCGGAAGTCGCCGCTCTCGAGTGCAACAATATGGTCGGTGCTAAGTTCAACAACCTGCACGGTTCGAAGCGACGCGAGCTGTGCCGTACTGAAGGCCACCAGATCTTCAGTCTGGAGTGCGCGTATCTGCGCCGTGGTAAGCGCCTGAATTTGCGCCGTCGACAACGCAGCAATCTGGTTGGACGACATCGCAACCAGATCTACCGTCTCAATCGCCACGATCTGGGCGGAGGCAAGCGCCCTAATTTGAGCGGTTTCCAGCGCGCCAATCTGGCCTGTCGTGAGCGTCGCAATATCCTCGGTCTGTAGCGACGGCAGTTGCGACGTCAGCAGCGCGGCGACCTGGTCGGTGGCAAGCGCCGCGAAATCGGCGGGAACCATCGCCACCAATTGTGACGTCGTCAGCGCGCGAATCTGATCGACCGACATACCCAAGAAATCGGCCGTCTCGAGCGCAACAATTTGCGCTGAAGTGAGCGCTGTCAGGCGCGTATCGCTTATTGCACGCACCTGATCGGTACGCAACGCCACGATCTGATCTGAGCGAAGCGCGACAAGTTGTGCGGTCGACAATTGCGCGATATCGCCAGTCTCAAACGTGAGAACCTGATCGGTCCGAAGCGCCTGGATTGAACCCGTGGCCAATGCCGCAACGTCAGCAGGCTCGAGCGCCAGAATTTGATCGGTCGTCAGCGAGGCTGCGGCTGCGGGACTAAACGCCGCGAAATCAGCGGTCTCAAGCGCCAGGATCTGATCGGTGCGCAGCGCCACCAGCTGGCCGGTGGACAGCGCTGCCACCTGTTGAGTTACCAGCGCTTCAATCTGCACTGTGCGAAGCACCGCGATGTCGCGGGTTTCAATGGCAGCAACCTGTGCAGTTGTCAGCGCAGAAACCTGCGATTCAATCAGGCTAACCACCTGCGCCGTCGACAACTCGGCGATGTCTGCGGTTTCCAGTGCTCGGAGCTGGTTCGTGGAAAGCGCTGCGACGAGCGTCGTGGTAAGCGCCGCAATATCGGCTGGCGCAGCAGCAACCAACTGGGCGGTGGTCAGTACGGCAAGCTGGGGCTGCGTGAGCGCAGCAAAGTCACCAGGCTCAAGCGCAATAATTTGCGCTGTGGTGAATGCGGCCACGCGCGCGGGATCAAGCGCGGCAACCTGACCGGTTGTGAGGGACGTAACCTGGGCTTCGGACAGCGCCGCGATCTGCGCTGTCGTGAGCGCGTTCAGCTCAGTGGCGTCAAGCGTGGCGATGTGAGCAGTAGTAAGCGCTGCTATCCGGGTCGGCGCGATTGCCGCCAGCCGACCAGGTGCAAACATTGCGAAGTCAGCAGTTTGCAACGCCTGGAGTTGTCCTGTCGTTAGCGCGCCTACTTGGGTGGGCGACAGCTCAACCGCCTGGTCAGTTGTGAGCGCGACGACCTGATCGGTAGTGAAGGCAGCAATCTGTTGGCTGGACCATGCAGAAAAACGTGTGACCTGGATTGCCGCAACCGCCTGAGTGCTAAGGGACGGAATCTGATCGGACCGCAGTGCCTGCACGTCGTCAATCGCGAGCGCGGCAGCCTGGGCCGTGGTGAGCACCGCAATCTGATCCGTGCGAAGTGCCGCGATATCACCGGCTTCGAATGCAATAACCTGGGAGGACTTAAGCGCCACGACCTGGTCGGTCCGAAGCGCTGCAAGCTGGGCGGTGGAGAGCGCAACGATATCGTTGGCTTCCATTGCCTCAATTTGCGCGGTATCCAGCGCGGAGATTCCGGACGTACCCAGCGCGGTAAAGTCTTCCGGATCGAGCGCGACGACCTGCGACGTACTCAGAGCAACAAGTTGCCCCGCCAGAAGGCCTCCTACCTGACCGCCGGACAAGCCTTTAACGTCCGAAGTCTCGAGCGCCACGATCTGCTCGGTTCGAAGGGACGCCAGCTGGAAATTGGCGAGGCCGGCAAAGTCGTCCGCCTCCATTGCGCGAATCTGATCCGTGGACAGGGCCACCAACTGCTCGGTGATCATCGCCCGGAAATCAGCAGTTTGAAGCGCAGCGATTTGCTCAGTGAGCAACGATCGGATCTGGTCCGTGCGCAGCACGCTGACCTGCGACGTGGTCAGAGCGATCAGGCTTGCCGAGGACAGCGACTGCACCTGGTCCGTGGTGAGCGCACGAATCTGGTCAGTGCCAAGCTGCGCAAAATCATCCGTTTGTAGCGCAGCCAGAGCCTCGGTACTGAACTGCTGGAGGGTCTGGGGCCGAATGGCCGCCACCTGCGACGGCGAAAGCGCCTGCAGATCAACGCTGGTAAGCCCGGAGAGTTGCGCCCAGCTGAACACCCCCATTCGGGTGGGCGTGATGGCTTTTACGTCGTTATCTTCAAAGGCCGCAAGCTGATCGCTCGTCAGCCCAGCCAGCTGCATGGTCTGTAGCGCTGCGATCTGCGCGGTACCCAGGGCCACGATGTCCTGGGTCTCGATCAGGGCAACCTGCGCGCTGGTAAGCGCCTCAAGCGTGGACGCTCCAAGCTTGGACACCTGTGTGGTTGTAAGGGATACGATCTGGTCGCCTGTAAGCCGCGCCACCTGTTGCGAGGTGAGCGCGCCAAGCAAGGCATCAGGCATTGCCACCACCTGATCGGTGGTGAAGTGCACAACGTTAGCGGCCGAAATGTTTTGGACCTGTTCGGTCGTCAGTGCCGCGACCAGATCAGTGCTCAGCGCTTGAATTCTCGACGCATCGAAAACGGCCAAGTCCGACCCGTCAATTGCTCGAATCTGAGCGGTCGTAAGGGCGGCGAGTTGGGAAGTGGTGAGCGCCTGAATCTGGACCGAGTTAAGCGACTTGAGATCCTGAGTTTCGAGCGCCTGGATCTGATCCGTGAGAAGTTGCTGCAGATTGGTGGTGTTGAGCGACGCGAGATCGCCGTCGTCCAACGCAACGACCTGAGCGGTGGTCAGCGCCTGCAGTCTGGCGACGTTCCAGAGGCCGATCTGGGCGGTAGACAGACTCTTGATGTCCTGCGTTTCTAGCGCCGCAACCTGCTCGGTGGTCAACGTTTGGATCTGGCTGTCGGTAAGATTTGCGACGTCGCCGTTTTCGAGCGCAACGATCTGCGCCGTGGTCAGTGCGCTGAACTGCGAATCGATCGCACGCAGCTGGTCACTGTTCAACGCCACGATATCTTCCGAGGCAAGTGCCCCCAAACGATCGGTGCTTAGGGCCAATACTCCGACCTGCACGGCGCTAAGCGCCGCGAAATCGGCGGTTGCCATTGCCGCGACCTGCTCCGAGGACAGGTAGCGGACCCCATCACCAACATTATTGAGCCCCCCCAGGAATCGGAATTGTTCGGGTTTAAGCGCAGCGATGTCAGCCGTTTCTAGCGATTCGATTTGCCCCGGCGACAGCCGCGGCAGCTGATCAGAGGTGAATGCCTGGAGTTCGTCGTCGGTGAGAACACGGATCTGATCGGTGCGGATTGACCCGATGACGCTGGGCTGAATCCATCCAATCTGCTGACTGGTGAGGAGGGCAAACGCCTCGGTGGTCGCATTGCTGATGTCGGTAGCTGAAATATTGCGAATGTCAGCTTCTTGGCGACTCGCAATCGTATCTGTGCTGTTGAATACCGACATGGTTCAGCTCTCACTCAATAGTCAAAACGGAGACGGTCGTGTCATCAACCCACCTCCCCGCTGTCTCGTAGTCGACCACACTATCTAGAACTTGAGGCCGATCATTTCCGAGCACCCGCTTATCCGCCGCCCTACACTCATAAACCTGCTCAAGCTGGCCAACATTCGGCCGATTCACCTTAAGAAGAAACAGACAACGGACCCATCATGTTCACGCTCGACCGAACAACGCCGCCCGAGACCGTGTTGGAACGCCTGCAGTACCCGTTCTCGGTTATGGAAGTTGGCGACAGCTTGCACATTCAGGACTTCCGTAAGGCGGAAAGCGCCCGCGTTTCTGCTATCCAGTACATCAAACGGCACCAGCTTGACTGGAAGTTCAGCATGAAAAAGTGCCGCGACGGCTGGCGAATTTTTAGAATTCGCTGAAAAAACAAGCTATTTCCCCGGTTTCCCCCAAACCAATTATCCTCCCGAAACGGCGTCTCCGCCAGCTTTCGCGTCAAAACTTCAACGTAAGGCGCTGTAACGTGCCGCTACGTCGTGCCGGTGGCAGGCTGTCCTTCGCCCACCGTCCAGCCAGTCTTGGACATTTGGCCCCACGCGTACCGCCGGCGGCCGCGCTACCCCTGAACCGTGCGCCGCGTTTAGAGAAATAGTTCCGCTATTCAACGATTTACCGGCCTGGGCCGACAAAATCCGCCTCCGCCGCAACCGATGCCTGACGAAAAACGGGGGTGACGACACCGCCGCCACCCCCGAAAGTACCGCCAGGAGACTTGCCGAAACTTACTGCAACAGGCTGAGAACCGACTGCGGCTGCTGATTGGCCTGCGCCAACATCGCCATCGCCGCCTGCTGAATGATCTGCTGGCGCGCGAGTTCCGTCGTGACCTGACCGTAGTCGGCATCCATGATCCGGCTGCGCGACTCATTCAGGTTCGTCCGGGTGGTCGTGATGTTGTCGATCGCCGCGGTCAATCGGTTTTGGAACGCACCAAGGGTCGCTCGGCTCAGCGCAACCTTCTCGAGCGCTTTGTCGATTGAGGTCAGCGCACGCCCGGCTGCTTCCTGGGTGGTGATCTGTAACGCACCGCCAACCAGGGTGTCGGAGCCGCCTTGCGCCGACAAACCGACCAGGGCCAGCGAGTTACTTCGCACCGTGGCGTCGGTTGCGTAAGAGTCGACGCGGATTTCCGCTCCGATTTCCGACGACAGCGTCACGCGCCCTTTAACGGTTGAACCGCCAGCCGCGGTAATGGTGCCCGAAGACGCATCCCCATGAATCGACGCAACAACCGTCATGAAGGAGTTCGCGTCTTCAACCGAAATATCAGCGCCCTCCGAGGTCAGGATCAGGTTGCCGTCCTTGTCCGTAGATGCGCGTACGCCATTTAGCGCCGCGTTAATGTCCGAGACCACCTGCTGCATCGTGGTCCGAGAAGCGATCGTTGTAATGTTCGTGCCGTTGATGTTGATCGACGAGGCCGAGCCAATATTGCCCATGTTGATCGTCACCTTCACTTCCGTCTTGGCCCTTGCGACAACGCCAGTCTGATCGGTGAGCTTGTTAATGGCAGCCGCCTTGGATAACGCGGAACTGTCATCTGAAACGCCGATCTTGACGCCGTTTACGCGAAGGTCGTGGGTTAGGCTGATCGCGGTCGTGCTTACCGCCGTACCGGTGAAGCTCTTGCCGTCAGTTGACTGGTTGAAGCCCATCGTCTTCACATCAGCGATCAGACCGGCAGCCGCGGTTCCGTACCCATTAGCCTCGTTCTTGGCAACGATTGTGACATCGCCGTTGTCAAGACTTTCCAGGGTGACATAGCCCTTGTACGTCCCAGCCGTGAGTCCTGCGGTTTCAGGGGCGGTGCCCGCGATGGCAATTGTTTTTCCGGTGTTGTTTGAAAGCTCGATCGTTCCGTTACCGGCCAGCACTGCTGTAACGCCTGCGGCATCGCGGTTAATGTTATTCACGAGTTCCTGGACGCTGTGCGCAGCACCAATGCTAATCGCAGTTCCACCATCGATGGCAACCGTTACTGCGCCGGCGGCAAATACATTGGTTGTCGGAGCAACCCCCTTGATCGTGTTGAAGGCGGTCGCCTTAACCCGATGGTCGCCAATGTTCGTGTTGATGTTCGAAGCAAGTGCGCTCGCGGTCACGTCGGCTGTGATCGCCGTTCCGAGGGCATTCTTGCCATTGATCAGGACGTCATCCACAGCCTGGGTGGTGAAGGTACCGACGCGACCACTGGTCACGGTGCCTTCCACCATGAAGCCCTGCAACCCTAGCGACTTGCTTGAAGCGGACTCAATCGTTACCGCGACCTGGTCATTTTCCTTGACCCCGGTCTGGATCGCCACACCCTTAGCGGTTCCGTCCAGGAGCTTGATACTGTTAAAATTTGTGGTCTTTGCGACGTTATCAATCTCAGAGATGAGCTGATCCATCTCCTTCTGGAGAGCAACGCGGTTTTCGCGCATCATGCTGCCGGTGGCTGCCTGAACCGACAGCTCGCGCATCCGCTGGAGCATGTTGGTTACTTCGCCCAGCGCACCTTCGGCGGTCTGCATCATCGAGATGCCGTCGTTAGCGTTTTTAATCGACATTGCCATACCGCGCAGGTCGGCAGTCATGCGGGTTGCGATCGCGAGGCCAGCAGCATCATCCTTGGCGCTATTAATGCGCTTGCCGGTTGAAAGCTGCTGCATCGAATCGGCCATTTGGCGATTGTTAACCTGCAGGGCGTTCGACGCGTAAAGCGCCTTGGTATTGCTGTTGATGATTGTCATAGCTTCCTCGTCTCAGTCGTGGGTCGCCTTGCCTTTTAGGCAGGATCCTGCCGCGACGGCGAAGGCGACTTGCCACTGCACGTCAGGGCGCGCTCATACATGTTTCGGGTGAATTCCGACGCGTTATCGCCTTGCATGGCGATCAACCGCTCGAGCAGGACAACAGCCTGGTCCCACTCTTGGCGAACAACTGCAACCAGCGACGAAATCGCCAAAACGCCTTCACTTTCCGGGTACGCAGACAGGCCGTGCTCGGCAATGTCAGCGGCTTGCTCCAGATCGTCCTCGGCTACAAGTGCCTGAATTGAAAAACGAATCTCATCGGGTGTCGGAAACCCGGCAAGTTTCATTGCTTGTGTCATGGGAAACTCCTGTAATGGTTTGACACGGAAGGCTTAGCAATCCACGTGCCAGGCATGTTTTCGGAGGAAGAAGGCAAGCTATTGCCGCTTTTGGAGGGGGGAGCGGCAAACCCTGTTCGATTCTTTGCCGCTTCCCCTTCCGCCCGGCTTACCGGACCTATCCACCGCCTGCTGCCAGGCCGCTGACAGCCTTGCAGCAGGACGCATGCCAGGTTCGGACTCTCAGCAACGAGAACTACGCAGGGGCCAGGGGCTACCGTCAGGTATTGCTTGTGACCGCAGCCCAGCGCGACGGGATGGGGCGGCCGCCACATGCGGAGCGGGCGCCCAAAAGCAAAAGGCCGGGCGTGAAGCCCGGCCTTTTGCTTTTGAATTGCGGGAGAGCTAGGGCCTCTCCCGCGATCAGCTGCTACTACGCGGTTACTGCAGGAGCGCGAGCACTGTTTGCGGCTGCTGATTGGCCTGCGCCAGCATCGCAGTAGCCGCCTGCTGAATGATCTGCTGACGCGCAAGCTCAGTCGTGACCGAAGCATAGTCTGCATCGGCGATACGGCTGCGCGATTCGGACAGGTTGGTGCTTGTCGTGTTCAAATTGTCAACCGAAGCCGTCAACCGATTCTGGAACGCACCAAGGTTTGCCCGGCTGAGCGCAACATTATCGATAGCCTTGTCGATTGCGGTAATTGCACGCCCCGCTGCCTCCTGGGTACGAATCGATAATTCGCCGCCAACCATGGTGCTGCTGCCGCCCTGCGACGACATACCGATCAGCGCTAGCGCTGCCGTACGATCCGCGGCAACAGCCGATTGCGACTCGACCCGGATCTCCGCTCCGCTTGCAGAACTCAGGGTGATGCGCCCCTTGATGGTTTCACCACCGGCAGTCGCCCCCGCTGTAGCCGTAGTCACTGCACCAATCGCGGTGGCGCTCGGCTCGTAAGTGGAGGCGATGTCTGTGATGAATCCGCTGGCGTCCTCAACCGTGATGTCCGCCCCGCCTTGGGAAGTGAGCAGCAGGTTGCCGTCAACGTCGGTAGATGCCGTGACGCCGTTCACGTTACCCGCGTTGATCACCGACACGACACCCGAGATCTGAGTCTGGGCTGAGAAATCAAGGGTCTTACCATTAATCAAGACGCCGCTTGCCCCAGCGATACTCGCCACTGCCGTGGTGACCTTGACCTCAGTCTTAGCCGAGGCGGTTACGCCGGTTGTTCCCGAAATTTTGTTAATGGCAGCCGCCTTGGACAGGGCTGAACTGTTATCCGACTTTCCGACCAGGACACCGTTGATACGGAGATCCGTCGTGAGCGAGATGGCATTCGTATCGACCGCACCGCCGCTGAAAGACTGACCGTCGCTCGACTCATTGAAACCCATCGCTTTCACATCACCGACGGTACCTGCAGCCGAACTGCCATACCCGTTCGCAGCGTTTTTTGCGAAGATCTTGATATCGTTTCCATCCATGGAATTCAACGTGAGATAACCGTTGTAGGTAACCCCACCCCCGACGAAGCCCGCTTTTGCAGCGTTTGCGGCGGTTCCGCCGATAATAATGCCTTTGCCGGTCGTGTTTGATAGTTCGATCGTACCGTCGTTACCCAATACCGCGACCACGCCTGCTACGTCGCGATTAATATTGGACACCAATTCCTCAATATTGGAAGCAGCCCCGACTGAAGCGGTATTGATGGTCAAATCACCCGCTGCAAAGACGCTTGTCGTAGGGGCGGAACCCTTCAACACGTTGAACGCTGTCGCGGTGACGCGATGCTCGCCAACGTTGGTGTTAATCGCAGAAGCCAAAGCCGAGGCAATGTCGCTGGTAGGAGCGGTGAGGTTGGCCGAAAACGCATTCTTCCCGTTAATGAGGACATCGCTAGCGTCGATTGCAGCACCAGCGCCGACCCGGCCACTCGTCAATTGCCCCTCGACCTTGAACCCCTGCAAACCAAGAACTTTGCTTGAGGCAGCATCAATCGTGACGGCAATCTGGTCTTTTTCTTTTACGCCCGTTTGGATCGCCACGCCCTTTGCAGTGCCATCCAGCAACTTGATGCCGTTGAAGTTGCTGGTCTTGGAGACGTTATCGATCTCCTTGATCAGCTGATCCAACTCTTTCTGCAGCGCAACGCGGTTGCTCGCGGTCAAGCTGCCCGTTGAAGACTGAACCGACAGCTCCCGCATGCGCAGAAGCATGTTGGTGACTTCGCCTAGAGCGCCTTCAGCGGTTTGCATCATGGAGATGCCGTCGTTGGCGTTTTTGATCGCCATCGTCATACCTTTGAGGTCAGCGGTCATGCGCGACGCAATCGCCAAACCTGCGGCGTCGTCTTTAGCGCTATTGATTCGCTTACCGGTCGACAGCTGCTGCATGCTGATTGCCATGTTACGGTTGTTGACCGAGAGGGCGTTCTGCGCATACTGCGCTTTCACGTTGGTGTTGATGACTGATGACATGTTTCGATCCCCAAGATTGACAGGACTTCTGGTTTAGGCCCGAGCGGGGATTCCGCCCTCACCTGTTGATTCGACCGAATTTGAAGCCGCTTTAGCTACGAATAGTGATTTTTGCAAGCAGTTAAAGGATTTTGTCGAGCTCTGCGCCCTTCAGCTCGGAACCTTCGCTGATAAAACGCTCAATATTCCGAGCAACCCGCAAGAAAACCTCTCCGGGTATCTCGCGAACCACTTCGCCAGCCCGGTCAGTGACGGTAATGATCGTTCGGTTAACCATAGGGTCGACGCCAAACGCAAGATTGGTTTTGGTGGAGCGCAATTGCTCATTGAGCATTTGCGTAACCTCCTCCAAGCGCTGCCGGAGTTCGCCAGGATCAAATGCGGGTTCTGCTGGCGCAGCGACGGACCTCGCCGGAACGGGCAACGCTACCTGTGGAGCCTTGGGCATTACGGGAGCATCTACCTCGCCGTCGGTACTCACCCGAGCCGAAGGCGCCGGTCTTACCGCCGCCGCTGTCAGTCCTGACGTCGACGCGGCAGTGGAAGTTCTTATGCTGTCCATGGCCTTGTCCCCAACTAGCCGATAGCAACATACCATCGGCGACAAATATGCAGACGGACCGCAGGAACGCGACCCGCCTATCCCCTTCATCATGAGGATCGGCGACAGAATTGGGAACTTTAGCGCTCGGCGCCGAACCTTACGACAGGTTACGGGGTTAGTGCCTTGGCAGAACGGCCAACGCTACTTTTTCGTATACATCGCCATGAGGCCTTCGAACTGACCACTGAGCGAATCACGAAGAGAGTTCATTTGTGAAACGACGGAATCCATGGCGGAAAGCTGCTTGAGATACCGCTCGTAAACCCCGTCCATCCTTTCCTGCAACTCCGAGAGCTCTTCCTGGCTAGACGTGACCAGCGATTCGGCAGATTTACTGCGCGACAGGATCGGGCCGTCGGTGGCCATAAGCTTTTCGAGCTTTCGCAGCGCCTCGCCCGCGATACCGAGCTTTATTGAGTCATCGGCCAGCGATGCGTTTTCGGTATTACCCGACAGCACGGCAGCGATCTCTTCAAACCGCCCCTTCAGCGAGACGTCTAACTTGACCGAGTCGGTCTGAAGGCGCCCTTCGCGATCGAGGGTAATCCCGATATCGCGTAACGCTGAAACGACAGATCCCGGCGTATTCGAAGTAGCCGTTACCAGCGAGCGAGCCTGATCGCGGGCATAGCGCAACAGCGTGTCAGTAGCGAGGATACCGCCGTACTCTTCATCAGTTGATTTAGGGTTTCCCATTGTGTCGAGAAACTCCTGAAACTCGTTATAGGCCTTTGTAAGTGCTTCGATTTTAGTTTTGACGGGCGCTGTATCGCGCGAAAGGCTTATGGTTCCCGAGCTGGCCGTAGGCGCAACAAGTTCCAATCGAACGCCTGGAATTGCGTCATCGATGGTGTTGAATGCGCGACTGATCGCAAGTCCGTCAATCACCACGTTCGCGTTGGACGCTGACTGCAGCGTGGTGGAAAAGGCCAACCCCGGTACCGCCGCTTCAGTTCCGGGCTGGGCAACACTGAACGCTGAGGCGGCCCCATCGGTTCCAGTAAGCAGGATGGTGTACGGGTTAACCGGATCACCCGTGCTGACCAGGCGCGCCTCGACCCCTGTGACCCCCGACTTGGTATTGATTGCCTCAACGACACCTTCCGGGGTGGTTTCGGTGACCTTAACAGAGTTGATTCGCCCGCCAACCGTGATCTGGAGGTTGAACTCTGCGCCAGCATTTAAAGGCTGCGTAGCGGAAGAGAAATAGTCACTACGCGTGATCTGCGGCTTCGCAACGGAATTGACTTGAACCGTATGCTGTCCAAGCTGCGCACCCGGCAGCGCAGTCGCTTCAAAAGCGGTGGGGTTGCTGTTACGAACGGTTGCGCCGCTGAAATCCGACAGATCGTTGAGACCCTTGAAAGCATCCTGAATCTGCTTCAAGCCGAACATGATTGCTGCATAGCCAGAAACGCGCTTTTCCGCCTTGGAGATCTTATCCTCAAGCGCTTTAGCACGCGGCTCACGCTCAACATCGGTAAGGCTCTTGGCCATCGCCTTGATGTCGATGCCCGAACCAACGCCGATTGCGCTGCTGATCTGGTTAGTATCCAAGTAGATTTCCTACTCAAACTCGAACAAACACTATTAGGTCGACAGGTATCTAAGGAACTTTAGGCGATCAATTGACGTAATCGAAAAGTGTCAACCGCGAAATTTGCGCAAAGCTTCGCTGCGCCGCCTCCAACGACATCATCTGCTTCTGCATTCGTGTAACGGCTTCGGCGTAATCGAGGTCTTCTATATTGGACAGCACACTTTTCAGCTGCAGCTGCGTCTCTTCGACAACTTCGGTCTGCATGCTCGCAACATGCAGGTCAGTGCCGACCTCCGAGATGTTGAAGGTTAACCGATGCATCATCTGATCAAGCTCGCCAATGCCCCGATTCATTTCGTCATGCTTACCCGCACGTATCGCCGCCGAAAGATCCTGTAGCGATTCAAACAAGCTCACCGCGCTCATGACAGGCGCTTCGGGATCACCGGTTTGGCGTGCCAGCGGACCGAACACGTCGGTGCCACTTCGATTCAAGTTCAGGTCGCGGTGGTCGCCAACCGCGATTCGGAACCTTGTTTCATCTCCAACATAGATGATCCGACCATCGGCGTTCTTCTGGAACGGTTGCTCGCGAACTTTTGCTCCTGCAAACAGGTAGTTGTTTTGAGTATCGCGACCGTTGGCAAGGGAAAGCAACTGCTCCGCCATACCATCTATTTCAATGGCGAGCACCTCCCGGTTGGAGGCGTCGTAACTGTCATTTGAAGCGGTCAGCGCCAGCTCTTTGATGCGAGTGATCAGATTGGTCGAGTTCTTTAGAACAGCCTCCTCGGACTGAAGCCGATTCTTGGCGGCGACGAGCGCCTCCTGATGGCGGTCCTGGCGATCAACCATGCTTTTGATGCGAAGGATCGCTCCAGCGCGGTCTGGCTCGTCGCTGGGCTTGACGATCTTCTTACCCTCAGCGAGCTGCGCCTGAATCGTTGAGAGCGAGATCTGACGATCGCTCATCTGGCTGACGGCCCGATCGAAAAACTGCTGTGTGGATATTTTCATCAGCGCACCTGCAGAACGGCTTCGAACAACGTGTTAGCGGTTTGAATGATTCGAGCTGAAGCCTGATAGGCCTGCTGAAACCGGATCAGATCGGCGGCCTCCTCGTCGAGGCTGACACCTGACACTCTGTCGCGCGCTTCAACCGCCTGGTCATGAACGATTTTTAGCGCTTCCTGTGCGATCCTTGCCTGGCTGTTCAGATTCCCGATTTCGTTGATATGTCCGTTCCAGCTTTCAGCGATGGTGAACCCACCCTGGACGAGATCGCGTGAGGACTCGAGTCCAGCGAGCCTGAGAATGTTCGAGTTGTCACCCACACCGTCCTGATTCCCGTCGATGCGAAACGTATCGCCCTTTTCCGGTCGTCTGGACAAATTGATTTGAATGCCGCGGTACCGTATTCCATCCAACGCGTTGTAGTCGCGCTCCGCCAGCAGCGTATTGGTTGCGACATCAAGAATTTGGTACTCGGTATCAGTGGTGAACGTTAGCGAAAGTTGCCGCTCGCGTAGTGAACGTAGCGGCACCAACTCATCAACCTTCTGCGCCACCGAAAGCGCGCCGGCCGCACTTCCCTTCGCAACAACAACCAGGTCTTCAGGCACCTGCCCGTCAATATAGACATGAGTTGACAGACCCAGCCTGGCCAGTGCCGCCGGATCACCGGCAGGGCCAATCTCGAGCCGGATATCGGTGAGGTTATCGAGCGCCTTCAACTCGACGCGACCAGCATAGTTACCTGCGGTCACGTCCAAGGCATTCCCCGCTTTGCCGGTCAACCAGTTGTTCCCAGGGCCAATCTCGATATCGACGCCCTCGAAACCGCTGTCACCCATCAGAACGATTTCACCCTGCTCACCGAGATAAGCGCGGACGTTCGTGTGGACTGTCACCTGATTGATCATGTCCACCAGCGCCTGCGGCGAAGAGGGACGGGTTCCGGCGGGTACGACATCGACGCCATTGACGCTTAGCGGCAGATCCAGGCGGAGCGCGGATGGATCAGCACGCACTTCGTTGACCGCGCCAACCTGGATCTTGTCATTCAACCCCAGTCTGGAGACTTCAGCCGATAACCACGCCGCGATTTCTGTTGCACGCGGAGTCGAGCCAGGCCCGCCAGCGGGGGAAAAGGCGTTCAGCCAGTTACCGTTCAGACCGACTGCCGCAGCGGCAATCAAGGTTCCACTGTCAGGCACGGTTTGCACCGGAATACGCTCGGTCACAAGCTTCGCAGGCTCAACCGTTATCCCAACCACCAGGCCATTTGAGTCGAGTTTATCTACGTTGGTCGGGAGGGCCCGTGCGCCGCGAAGGATTGACAGATCAAGGTAGCTGTCTTCGCCATGGGCGTTTCGGTAGAGCTGGGAATAGGTTGCCCCTTTTACAAAACCGTTCGCGGTGCTGACGATCGCTGCTCTTTCCGCCTCGTTGAGAATACTGCCCGCCAGGTGGCGCCCATCGCGCGTGAACACTTCAAGTTCAACCGGGTCACTGATGTCGCTTGTCATGCCGAGCTGAACGTCGCGCTGACCCGCCGCGATTTTTCCAACCACGGCGAGAGAGCGATTGATCGACGGATCAACGCGCTGCGTATTGGTTTGCCAACGATTGCTCAGGTTGACCATCCCAAGCGATGGCAAGAGGGTGTTGTCACTTTGATCTGGCTGCCATGCGATCGTCGCGTCAGCCCCGCTGGGGTTCATCGGATCTTCAATCACCCTGAACGGTGCGGCTGCCGCAACCATCCGCGGATCCTCGATGATCTTTCGGATACCCATCGCCGGACGATTGGACGCTTCAAGCGTGACGGTTTCCTGTTGGGCCGGGGTTCCATCGATTCGGATTTGAATCCCGTTTATCTTCAGATCGCGCACGCCGGTCGCAGACAATCCCGTCTCGAGATCGGTCGCTGTCCATTGGACGGTATCGGGATCGAATTGGAGACGCAGGCTGTGGAACTTGGTGTCGCCCGGGTTAGTTACTTCCCATCGAATCCCGAGATCGGCAGACGAGGTCTCGGTGCGTAAGGTAAACACCGGGTCAATGGTAAAGAGGTCTTCGCCCAGCTTACCCATGGCATCCATGCCCAGACGGTGAACGCCGTTGAACTGTGTCTCAATGGTTTGAGCGAGAAAATCAAGCCGGCGCACCGAGGGATCGAGGACCTGATCACGAAAAGCAAGCACCCCGCCAAGCGTCCCGCTTCCCACGCCCGACACCACCTCATACGCGCTGCGCTTATCAAGAATCAGCTTGACGCCGAGTGTCTGCGGGTCGATTTCTGCGTCGAGTTGTCTGGCTACCTTTCCCTCGACGATCTTCCCGCGGTTATTGGTCGTCCCAATACTGACGTCCACCGCGCCAGATGGTGCCTCGGTCACCCGGATTTTCGCTACGGTGGAAAGTTCGCGCAGCAAGCTGTCGCGCTGGTCAAGAAGCCGGGGGGCCTGACGGCTTAGAAGCCCCCGTCGATTCAGTTCGGCGTTGACCGTTGCCAGTTGCTCAGAAAGCGTATTGATCCCGTCGATCTGGGTCTGAAGCGCCTCGGATGTTTCTGTGTTCAGAACAGCAAGTTGGCCACCCAGGGTGCGAAGCCGTTGCGCAAGCCCATCCGCCTCGCTCAGAAAAGAAGCGCGCAACTCGGCAGACGCCGCATCACTGGATACCGCGCGCGCGGCGGAAAAGAAAGAGTCAAGCGCTCCGGTGAGCCCCGTTCGCTGGCTACCCAGGATATCGACGACCCGCTCTGCGTAATCGATCAGAGGCGTCTGCGTTTCCAGGTCGCTGATGCTCGAACGCAGGCTGTGCTCGATGAAAGCATCGAAATTTCGTCCGATCGCGTCAACAATCGAACCGGTGCCCAGGAAATGACGACCATCCTGCTTGGGCACGTTATCAACGATGACAGTTTCCTGCCGGGAATAGCCTTCCGTCGCCAGGTTCGCAATATTGTTGGAGGTGGTATTTAGCGCACGCTGATAAGCCTGAACCCCACCTCTGCCAAGGGCAAGCAGATCGCTCATTCAGCACTCCGCTTCGGCATGGCGACGGAGGGCCTTGCTCCGGGCAGACTCAGATCGCGCTGAAGCTGCATGCCGCCGATAGCCTTGCGCGGCAACGGCAGCGGTGCGATATCGGGCGCAAGTGGCCGCCCGACGGCAGGACGTTGGATCACCATGCCTTTGGACGCGGTGTTATCCACGCTGAAGCCAGCAGGCTGCGCTTTGTTGTTGCGGGCCTCACGCGCCGCCAACATTTCCGCAGCCGGAACCGCCCGTCCCTGCTGCTCCATCGAACGAACCAGCATATCCGCCAGGCCGAAGCTGCCTCGCTTGGCCATCTGCAGCGAGATTTCCTTGTCATGCATCGACTGAAACGTATCCATCGCCTGCGACTCGATCAGCTCACCACCTTTGAAGCCAGCCTCGCGCATCGTCTTCATGATTTGCTGGATGAACATCGCTTCAAACTGCTGTGCCACCTCGCGCAGTGCGCCACTCTCATTGCGCTGCGCTTGCCCTTTGAGCTCGCCCAGTCCCTGAAAGTCGATGTGCGACTGCACACGAGACGACACCTGGCTCATCAGATCACCACCAGTTCCGCACGAAGGCTGCCAGAGCTCTTCAGTGCTTCGAGAATCGCAATCAATGACGACGGCGTGGCACCAATCTGGTTGACTGCGTCGACGATGGAGCGCAGATCGACCCCCGGCTGCAGCAGCACCATGGGGTTTCGAGGTTCAGTCACCTCAACTTCAGCATTCTGCACAGGAGCGGTCTGCCCTCCAGCGAGCGGATTGGGCTGGCTCACCTCGTTGGTCGCTGAAATTTTTACGGTGAGCGTTCCGTGCGTGACCGCAGCGGCTGTTACTCGAACATTACGGCTGATCACCACCGTGCCAGTACGCGAGTTCACCACAACACGCGCCACCGGTTCGGGGGCCTTCACGTCCAGATTCTCGATCATGCTGAGGAAGGCAACGCGTTGATTCGGGCCGGACGGCGCTTCTACCGCGATGGCGACACCGTCGATCGCGTTAGCGACGCCTTCGCCGAAACGCTCATTGATTGCCTGCGCGATCGCGGCAGCCGTTGAAAAGTCAGCCTCGCGTACATTGAGAATGATCTTTTCCGACGTTTCAAAGGGTGACTCGACGATACGCTCGACCAGGCCGCCGCCAGGCACGCGTCCGGCAGTGGTGACGCCCACCGATACCCGGGAGCCCGCTGCGCCCGCGTCAACGCCAGTAATTGACAACGACCCCTGGGCTAGCGCGTAGACCTGCCCGTCGATACCCCGTAGACGCGTCAGCAGCAGGCTTCCGCCACGTAAACTTTCCGCTTTACCCATTGCCGAGACGGTGACATCGATCCGTTGTCCGGGCTTTGCAAACGGGGGCAATTCCGCCGTGACCATCACTGCGGCTACATTCTTCAGATTGATCGCACCAGTGTTAAGTCGGGACGCGTCGTAATCGGACAGAGGTGACGCGACGCTCACACCGAGCCGGTCAAGCATTGCGCGAACGCTCTGACCTGTAAAGTTGATGTCCTGCCCGTCACCTGTACCCTGCAACCCCACAACCAAACCATACCCAATCAGCTGGTTCGCTCGAACGCCTCCAACGGTGACCAGATCCTTGATTCGGTCGGCTTGTGCAGGGCCAGCGATCAGAAGCGCGAGCACAAGACCGAACATCCGTGCAGCCCTGGATACTGATGAGACTTTCCGACCTGCAGCCAGCCCCCCCTGGACGAGGCGACACCAGTTGACTGACCTGATCGATTCAAGTTTTGAGCTCATGACCCGATTCCTCCTTTAGAGGCGCTTGAATCAGAAAGGCCACAGGCGGTGAAGAAGCTGGGTTCCCCAACCACCCTTTGAAGCATTCGCCAATTCGCCGGTTCCCCGATAGGCAATCTGTGCATTGGCAAGGCGACGCGATTGCACGCTTCCATCGGGCGCGATGTCTTCGGGGCGAACAATTCCCGCCACCTGAACAAATTCGCTTCCCTCGCTTAAAGCAAGCTGTTTTTCTCCGCGAATGACGAGGTTTCCGTTAGGAAGCACCTCAGAAATCGTGACCGATATTGCGCCGGTCAGTTCTGCTGTCTGGTCAGCGCGCCCAGTGCCTTCGCTTTTCAAGGTCGACTCACCACCTAGGTTAAGGTTTGAGAGCAGACCGCCAGTCGTCGGGGCCTTCGCGGAAATTTCCGCTGCGCGCGAGGATTTGGTGAGAGCGGATCTGGACGCGGCGGTGCGCTCCTGGAGAATCACTGTCAGCACATCTCCGACGCGGTACTGCCGTTTGCGTCCAAACCAGTCATCGATTCCACCCGCGTAAATTGAACCTGTCGCCATGCGCGGGGGATCCGCCACCGGCATCGTTGGCGCAAACGCGGGGCTCGGCGCAAGGACAGGTTCATTCGTCGCACAGCCGCTCACCAGCACAACCGCCGCAATGATCGTCGCGGCAAATGCAGAACGCAGATTCATCTCAGCCCTCATCAGAGGTTGTTATTCAGGAAGCGCAGCATGCCGTCCGCTGCCGAGATTGCTTTCGAGTTGACCTCGTACGCGCGCTGGGTCTCAATCATGTTGACCATCTCTTCAACGACGTTGACGTTCGAAGCCTCGAGAGCGCCCTGAACGAGTTTTCCTGCGCCATTGAGACCCGGCTGAACGACCTGCGCAGGACCACTCGCCACCGTGGGTTTGGCCAGATTTCCACCCAGCGGCTGCAGGCCGGCAGGATTCAGGAAACGCGCAAGCTGAATGTTGCCGAGCGCCTGCTGGCCGCCGCCAAACAGCGCAACTGATACTGTGCCGTCCGCGCCAATCGTCAAGCTCTCCGCATTGGGCGGCAGCACCAGCGCCGGTTGCAGCAGGGCGCCATTGACGGTCACGATCTGGCCTGTTGCGGACACCTTGAAACTGCCGTCGCGTGTATACGCAATCGTTCCGTCCGGCTGTAGCACCTGAAAGAACCCCTCCCCGCTTACCGCTAGGTCAAGTGCGTTTTGGGTGGAAATCAGATTGCCCTGGGCGTACAGCTTTTCGGTACCAACAACCCGGGTTCCAGTACCAAGCATCATGCCCGTGGGCGCTTGCTCGTTCGCGCTGGTCTGACCACCCGCCTGCCTGACGTTGTGGTAGAGCAGATCTTCAAACAGCGCTCGATCACGCTTGAAGCCGTTTGTGCTGACGTTGGCCAGGTTGTTCGATATGACACTCATTCGCTTTTGTTGAGCGTCGAGACCTGTCTTCGCAATCCACATCGAGGCATCCATACCTCAACTCCTTGAAGCTATGAGAGTCAGTTAATCGTTACAACCCGGGTCTCTAGCGAGCCCGCAACATGCTGGAACCCGATTCATCGAGGCCACGGCTTTCTTTGATGATCTTGATCTGGGTTTCAAATGAGCGCGTCTGGTCAAGCATCCGAACCATCGCCTCGATCGGAGAGACGTTGCTTCCCTCAACGACGCCAGCAATCACCGATACGGGCGCCGGACCACTCCGGAAATCGCCATTGGGAAGCACCTGATCGCCAAAAGGTTTGAACAGGCCGTCTTCGCGCCGACCCAAGGGCGTTGCGCTTGCGTCCCGCAGCAGAAGCCTTCCGACCTGTACAGGCGCCTGCTCTGCCACATTCGGGTCGCGTGCCCAGACCGTTCCGTCTTGGGAAATTTCGAGATCCAACCCGACCGGTACATTGATAGGCGCGGCGTTTTCACCAAGCACTGCCTGACCGCCACCCGTCTCGAGCAACCCCTCGTTATTAACGTGCAGGTCGCCTCTACGCGTAAAAGCCAGCTCGCCGTTCTTGGCGCGAACACCCATCACGCCCGAACCGTCGATTGCGATGTCAAGCTTGCGACCGGTGATCATCCTGACCCCCGGCTCCAGATTGATCTGATCGCGCTGCTCGAGTACCGGCATCAGCCGGCTATCGAATCCTGGGCCCTGGACCTTGATCGTACGAGTGGTGCTTTCGAAGCTCTTTTTGAAGCCTACCGAGGTGATATTCGCCAGCTCATTGGTGAGCATTTCCCGGCGAACCCGTTCCTCGGTGACAGACTTCAGTGACGTAAAGGCCAGGCGATCCATGTTCCGGGCTCCCCCCGGTCAATCATCAGCTCCTAATGTTGATGATCGACTGAGTCAGCGTGTTGTTCGTCTCGATCGCCTTCGCATTGGCCTGGAAGTTCCGCTGCGAAGAGATCAACTCAATCAATTCCTGGGTAAGATCCACGTTCGCGCGCTCCCGGGCACCTGCCCGGATCGTTCCAAAGCCCGCTGTTCCTGGTTCCCCCACCCGTACCCGGCCTGACTGGGAGGTGGCGAGGTAACTGGCCTCACCTACCTGTCGAAGTCCCGTCGGGGCTGAAAAGTTAGAAAGCACAATCTTTGCCAGGTTCTTCTGCGTACCGTTCGAGTAGTTCGCACTGACCAGACCACTATCACCTATATCGAGGCCAATTAGGTCACCTTCGGGGGATCCATCCTGGCTCTGGGAAAGAACGGAAAAGGGGTTCGAGTATTGGGTTGACCCTTCGTAATTGATTGAAAATTTAAGCGTGGCGCCAGTGTCTCCGATCGTTTCTGGCTTGAACTTGATTGCGCTGAGCGGAGATACGAGGTTACCGGCTGTGTCGAAGGTCAATTCTCCCTTATCCAAGAAAATAGGTGCCCACAGGTCTAGTGCTTCGGTTTCGTCAAAGCCATCGGAGCTTGTCGTTTCGTTACCATCCCGGTCCACGTAGAGCGGGCGCCTGCTCCCGTCCTCGCCAATTTCGGATGCCTGTTTCGGGTTCAACCACTTGGTCGTAGTGCCCCGCGCACTTTCAGAACCCGACAAACCCCATACGCTGTTAGCACCCACCTTCAAAAACGAGTTATCTCCTGCGGTACCTGAGATCAGTTTAAAGAAGCTTTGACCAAGGGCATTACGCTCGACGGTGACCTTTACGCCACTTACAGTACGCCCCTGGCTGTCTGCAAGCGAATTGATGCGCTTCTCAAGCTCCGTCCGGAACGAGTCGATCGTGTAGTCAGACTTTATGGGCATCTCAACTACGCCCGACACGTTATCAACCGTAATAACGAACTTACTGTTTGTAGAATCAACTGCGAACTTCCCCGAAACGTTCAAGCCAATTGGAGTCCCGGATAAAATCGCAGGTTTGGATGCAATACCGCGAAGAGGAAGCGAAGACTCGCCGGTAGAAATTGGAGAGCCGCCCACTGCAGGAAACCTGAACAGCGTGCTCATCAAATCGGAGCCATCCTTCACTGATATCGAAGACGAGTCGCCGGTTGAACCAGAGGATACGGTGAACACCTTATTGAAATCGTCGAAATCCACCCTGATGCCGTAGCGTTGAGAATCTTCGTCGACGATCGGCAGACCGTTCGGCGGCATATCAGCGCCGTAAAATCCAGTGTCCAGGTCGACATCGGAAGGAGAAACTGCAAGGCTAAAGATCTCGTTAGGAGAGGTCGTGGCCGAGCCAACGAACACCTTCTCGCCATCTCCGGCCGTGAACTTGAACGCTCGCTCTACTAGGTCGTATTTGATGACGAGGGTCGCCAAACGTTCCGCTGAGGCAAGGAGCTTGGATTTCTCCGGCGCAGCAAGCGTTTCAGCCTTGGTCCGTAGTGCTGCCGCCTGTGTTGCAATTTCCGCCTTGATCTTCGCTTCAGTCTCAGCGATCGTAATCTTGGAAAGAGAGCCTTGGCCGGTGCCGGTTGCGTCGATTTGAATCGCAGCATAGTGACTATCTGGAACCGGATCCTTCGAGTTGGCTTCGGCGACCGCAACCCTGAACAATTGAGCTTTACCGGTAACTGGACTCACTAAAGAATTAAAGTCGAAGTAGCGCTGGCCGCCGAACGCTTTGTTCAACTCGTTCGACAGAAGGCGACCAATTTCTACTCCCGAAAATTTTTTGTTTACAGTCGCGTCGCCGAACATCATCGATGTCACGTCAACTATGCGCTCTGAGCCATCGATGTTGATCGTGAACTTGAGACCACCAAGATTATTGGCAAGCTCTTTGACTTGTGCACCCGTACCCGAGGTCAGCACAATATCCTGTTTCAAGGAATCAGAGCGCTCTAGTGCGATTTTTAAAACGCTACTAGCCTTATCGTAAGTAGCCCCAGTCCCAATTGCTGCAGCAAGTTTCGCAGCGACAAAATCCCATTTGCTGTCGCTTCCGTCTGCCCAGTTGTCGCCAAAAGAAGATTTGCTAATCTGGTAAGACGTTCCGCCGATTTTTATCGAATATTGGTCAGCGTCTGGATCCCCGAGACCTTTCAGCTTCGTAAAGTCGATTACTCGATCAGGCAAGGTAAGACCGGCTCCGCTTACCCCGCTCTTCCAATTGGCGACCAGCTGATCAGTCAAGGCAGGGAAGCTCTGCGTTGTTGCTGGTACCGATGGATTCATACTCCGAAGATCATCCAAGTTGAAGAGCCGGGATACGCCTCTTGCGATTTTCTCAACCGGAATTGGAGGCGTCGAGTTCTCAGAGCGGATTTCGCCATATTTGTTGACGTACTGCTCATTTCCCTTGCTGTCAGTTGCCTGAATAAGGTTTTCGCGAAGCTTGCTGTTTCCGATATAGACGTGCGTTTGCCACTTGCTGTTTGGATCTTCTGGTGACGCAACCTGGGTCTTCACGTAGTACACGGTCGCCAGATAGTCGTTTCCGCCGGAGTCGAATACGGTAACAGCCGTAGTCAGGTTATAAGTCGCCGGGTCCGCAGGGTCGAATGGTTTGGTGATTACTGCGCCATCGGCTGGCACGTTTAGAGCAAGCTGTACTTTTTCGGTCTGCCTGGCCTCGCCTGCGGTTGCGCGCGGAATAAAAAGTTTCCGTAGGTTTTCAAGATCAGCCTTACCGCTCGAATCAACGGTTGCCGCCATCAGGGCCTGGCCTGCGGAGTTAACGACTGCAAACGAGTCGTTCAAGACGAAGGTCCCGTTCCGAGTGTAGATATCCTGCAGCCCATCGGCGGATTTAAGCGGGAAAAAGCCGTCGCCCGTTATGGCGATATCGAGTGAACTAGCCGAAAATTGCACGTTACCCTGGCTGAATTCCTGAGTGACCGCTTTCAACGCAACGCCCTGGCCGACGACCGATGAGGCTTTCTGAAGCGGCGAGGTAGCAAAGATGTCGCCGAAGTCAGCGCGCGAACGTTTGAAACCAGTGGTGCCAACGTTAGCGATGTTGTTGCTGGTCACGGAGAGCTGGGCGGTTGCCGCGTTCAATCCGGTTAGGGAGGTGTAGAAGGACATGTTTCAGACTCCTCGAGATTCTTTACTTGCTTTGACGCTTGCGAAATTCGGAAAGGGGCGTTTGCGGTCAACCGTCCACGCGTTTGACCTGCGACAGCGGCACGCTGCCACCGCCTTCAACCTCAACCATCATCTCGTTCGTCGTGCCGTTGAAGGTGACGCTGCGGACAACCGATGGCGTGCTAATTGGAACCTGCGTGACTTTGCCAAAACTTGATACCGTCGCCTGAACGTTGTAACGACCCTCAGGCATACGCTCGCCCTTGTCGTTGTAACCCTCCCACCGCACCTGCACTTCACCGGGAGCTTGCCGTCCAAGCGACTGCGTGAACACTTTGCGCCCTAGCTGGTCGTAGACATCCAACGTCACTTTGTCCGCGCCATTTGGTACAGAGACCACCCCAGCGATATTCGCGCCATTAAGAAGTTGTGCAGTGCCGTTTGGCGTTGCAACCTTTTTGCCGATAAGACTTGTGCCAGCCACCAACCGATCCGACTGCATGGCAGTGGCCATCGAACCCATCGATGCAGCCATCTTGGTGGTGGCCTCGAGCTGCGAGAACTGCGCCAACTGGGCAACAAACGCCTCGTTCTTGACCGGATCAAGCGGATCCTGGTTTTGAAGTTGGGTGGTGAAAAGCGTCAGAAAGGCCTGCTGCCCCATCTCCTCGGTCTGGCCAGGAGTCTTGGCTGCCTTCTTGATTTCCTCATACTTCGGAAGCGTTGATACGAAATTTCCAGCACCGGTCACAGGAGACGCCATGATCTGCTCCAGCCTTAAGCTTTGATGACGTCGAGGGTGCGCATCATCAATTCGCGCGCGGTATTAACCACCTCAACGTTGTTTTGATATGAACGAGCGGCGGCCATCATTTCGACCATCTCCGTCACTTCGCTGACATTGGACGAAAACACAAATCCGTCCTTGTCAGCGAGCGGGTTGCCCGGCGAGTAAATTTTTCTGACAGGCGTCTGCTCATCGACGATCCGGTCAACCTTCACGCCTCCGACATGCTGGAATCCCGAATTGGTTGCCTCTTTATCGACCAGTGTTTTAAACACCGGACGCTTGGCGCGGAATGCATCCTGTTCAGTGCCAGCAACGGTACCCGCGTTCGCAAGATTCGATGCGGTCGCGTTCATCCGGATCATTTGAGAATTCAGGGCTGTGCCCGCAATCCCAAATATGCGTTCGATCGACATGATGGGTTACTCCCCTCTCAGCGCTTTACGGATACCGCTGATACGGTTTTCCAGAAATGCAAGCGTTGCCTGATAGTCGCCGGCGGATTTACCGTAGCGCGCCTGTTCGACGCTCATCTCCACGGTGTTGCCGTCGGCTGATGCGTTGAATGGAGTGCGAAACATCATTCCGTCTGCGCCAGGCAGCTCGCCGATTGCGAAGTGGTTCACCTTCGTGGCCATCATTGGCGAGGACCGGGCAGCATCCAAGGCCTTCGCGAAATCAATGTCCTTCGCCTTGAAGTGCGGCGTATCCGCATTGGCAATGTTCTCGGCGATGACCTGCATGCGGCGATTGCGCAGCGGCAACGCGTGCTCATGCAGCCCTAACGCGTTCTTGAGGATTTCCATCGGATGACCTCTGCTCCTAATGAATTACCGCCGCCAGACAGCCGGCCAAGACTGTCGCTAAAGTTTTCGTCAGGGACAGCGAAAGCACAGGCCATGCCAATGAAGCCATCAATCGCGTCACTCGAAGCGAAGTATTTGCAGGCGCTCGAAGCGGCAAATCGTTGCCGCCACTTTGCCGCTCGCCTTGCCAGGTCGGCAGCCGCAGTTCGCTCATCCTTGCCGCCCTGGTCGGACACTTTGCACGGTGCCCTCGTTGCTCCGAGCTTCCAAGGCCGGTCTTGACTTCGTTAACGCCTCGAGGCGCTGCTGGGCATGCCCGATCAGGCCACTGAAAATCGATTGACGCGTGATTGGCTGAGAGCGATCGCCGCTCACATGGAGTGCTTTGGCTTGGCGTCCTGCGATATCGAGCGCTGCGTGCGGTCGTTGCTCGCTCCGCGCCGCAGGCGTAAGGACTGTGAGATAAAGATCAACGAGTGACACAGGGCCCGCAGCGCCCAGGCGTGTGTCTTCAAAGTATTTTTCTACCAGACCGAGTTGGGCCAGGACGGACTTGTCGCGGATCTCCGACGCACGCCCCAACATACCGACCGATTCAGCGCCGCGCCCGGGTCCCTCACAGAACTGAAGAATTCCGTGGCAGCGGCCGTTACTCGCGCGAGGATCGAGCCCATCACTCTCCATCAGAGCAACTGTGGCGAAGTCATCTGGCGAGAATTTGAAGCGCCGACTGATTTCTACGATTTTGTCCTGTACGGTCTGGCGCTCGGTTGGATCGACATATCCCCGTTCAACAGCCCGATCAAGCGTCCGCTGCAACTGTGGAAACGTTGCGGAGGCTGACGGATTGCCGGCAGGTCGCGCGGTCAAAGGTGGCTGCGCCGAAGCCATGACAGCGCCGCCCCCCGCTGCCGTTACGCGAGCCACCGGAGCGGGTGGTAAGGCCACTCGAGGAGGTTGCGGAGCCGGGCTGCGCTCGAGACCCTGCAGGCTGATTCGGTCGCCCGCAAAGATGCGGTTTGGATCGCGAATTGAATTGGAGGCCGCAAGCTGCTCAACGGCGCGACCGATATCTGCCCCGCTCGCCGGCAATCCGAGTTCCTGCAGCCTCCGTTGAGCGATTCCGCTCAGCGTATCGCCGCTCTGAATCTCATAATCGCTCGTCTTGTTGGGAGCGTGCCGCGCCCCCGTGGCAACGCGCAGAGCCTGACCGAACCCACCGCCGGATCGGAAGGGATCCGTGACCTGAGCCGAGCGGCGGCGATCCTCAGACTGCCAGGTTGGCTGGCTGATACTCGATGTGATCGGCCCTTGCATGGAAACGCTTTCTCCTGTCATGACGTCGACGCTGGCCCGATTCATGCAATCGCTGTGCCACGCGGTTCTGCTCTGACGGAAAACCGTCTAGGGTCCGTGTTCGGCGAACGGAGGGTTGACGTGAACAGTGTTTTAAAATTGACGCTCAAGCTCAATGCAACATTCATGCTGCTTGCGGTGACATCGTTAGCGACGGCGCAAAACGCAACCGTTCAAGCGCCGGGCACGCAGCGAATAACCTCGGCCGTGTCGACCCCGACCGGCATGGCGCAGGCGATGCCACTGACCGCTGCTGGACAGGCAAGGGACCATCTTCGGAAGCAGGCCGCCGACTGGATGGCAGCCCAGACGGGCGCGTCAGCGGACTCAATCCGGGTCGGTGCCCTCGATGGAAGAGTGGATCCACCCAATTGTGACAACGGCTATCGCTTCGACTTCCCGTTCGAGTCACGAAACACGATTCGGGCGAACTGCGATAACCCGGTTCGCCAGTACTACCTGCGGGTCGCTGTGGAACGACCGCGCCAGCGAGTCGTCCTGGCGCGACCCATGGCCGCTGGAGAACTGATCAGCCCCAGCGATTTGGTCGTCCGTGAGGGTTCCGCCAACGCTGCGGGCCTCGACAACCCAGCGTTGCTGATCGGAAGATCTCTTCGGCGCGCAATCGCAGCAGGCGAAGCACCCCAGGCGGGGGATGTCGAAGAGGTCGCTTCTGTCCTCAGGGCGACAACTGATCAGCGGGCCGGTGAGGCGATCAGCGCCGCTGGGTTCCGAGCAGAGTTGGTGCCGAGAAGTCGGGTACCCGCCGGCGCGATTACCCGCACCGAAGACCTCAGTCGCGCTCGACTCCGACGCGATGTAGCCGCGGACACGGTCCTGGTCAGCGATGACCTGACCGATACTCGGCCCGTCGTCGTCGCAAGGCGCAATTTGATGCGAGGCGAGACGCTTGACGCTGGCTCGCTCGAGGTCATTGAAATGGATCGACGAGCCCTCCCCGCCGACCACCTGAGCAGTATTCAGGGACTCGAGCAAGGCGAGATGACCGGTACGGTTCGCGCCGGAGAGCCATTGCGGGCATCAATGCTCCGCCCGGCATTATTGGTTCGTAAAGGTCAAACGGTGATGTTGACAGTGGCCCGGGCAGGCATCGAAATCAGCATCCAAGTTGAAGCCCTCGAAGACGCGAAACTGGGCGATCAGGTGAAACTACGGAATCCTGAATCGGGAAAGGCGCTCGCCGGGCTGGTAATTGGACGGGGCGCCGTCCGTGCGCTTTGATGCTAAAGTTTCGCAAAAATCCGTCGACTTCATTCAAGCAGAAAAAGTGTCTCTGACCCGTCGGGAATAAAAATGCCTAGTCCAATCAATAGCTTAGGATCCTCTCTCGCTACCTCTGCCACCACGGGGAGGCCTGCTGGGAAAGCTGCCGAGAAAGAAAAACCTGCCGCTGTCGCGGGAGACACTGTCAGTTCCGACATCGGAGCGCTTCGGCAAACCGCCATGGCGAGCAGCGCTGATTTTGATCGTGAGAAGGTGGAAACGATCAAACAGGCGATTGCCGAGGGTAAGTACATCATTGATCCTCGCAGAATCGCTGAGAGTTTCTACTCTCTCGAGCGCTCCCTATATGGCATTTCCTCTGACGCGGAAACTGGTAAGTGACCTCCCCTGGCCATCAGATCGCGGCTGCCCACGAGCAATGCTCGCGGCTGAAGCAGCTGCTCGGGGAGGAATTTGAGGCGCTTCGGGGACGTAACCTCGACGTTTTCGAAAAGCTGCAGCCTGTTAAGGCAGCACTGCTGTCAGCATTGGCCGAAGCAGCGGAATCGCACCAGACACGGTTATCTGAAACGACCGTTGAGCCCACTGAGCTATTAGCCTGGGATCAATTCAGGCTTGCAATGCTCGATTGTCGGGATCTTCACCGTCGTAACGAAATTCTTATTCTCAGGAAACGCGACGCAATTGAGGGCGCTTTGCAGGCACTTGTCGGCGACCGCGAGCCCACCGCAAGCGTCGACGTCTACGACCGGCTGGGAAGGGTTAGCCGCACAGGGCGTAGAAACTCGTTTCTCCAGGCTTGATCCGCCACGCCTTCGCGCGGTTACCGTCTGTCGGGGCTGATACCGCGAAGGCGGAATGCCCAGGCCAGAACCACTGCCACCGCGGCGTAACACTCCTCCGGAATCTGCTCATCCAGCTCAAGCCTTGACAGAGCAGCCAGGAGCTGAGGATCTTCTGCGACAAAAATGCCGTGTCGCCGCGCCTCTTCGAGAATTTTTTCGGCGATTTCATCGCTACCCTTGGCAACAACTATCGGCGCATCCCGGCGGCCATATTCAAAAGCGATCGCCTGTTTCCTTCGCATGAACAACCCGATCAGGCTTTCAAGTCAAGGCCGCTGGTAAGCGGCGCATCAACAGGCACCAACTGATCGGGCCTGACCCCCTCAACCACATGGAATGCGCGTAGCACAAGGCCCGCCTCACGCAGGTTCCCTTCTAAAAGGCCGGACGCCGCGGTAACCACCTCGGCAACCTCAGCGCGCCGCGCCCAAACTGTGACGTCGACACTGGTTTCAACAACAGTCGTTTTCATCCACAGGTCGCCCAATCGAGGTGGCGCGATATGAAAATCAATGGTGTAGCCACCGTCACCGCGTTGATCGCCCCTTGGATGCCGCTCGAATCGCAGCGATGCCGAAGGCGCGTCTGCGAACGGGAGCATGACAGAGAAGACCAGTCTCCCGTCAACCGACTGCTGTATCGATTCAATCTGTTTACGCTCTATGTCATCGATCGCGTCATCCACTTCTGCACCGGCAGCGGCAGAGCGAGCGCCCAGAACCCGGCTTATCTGTCTCAGCAACGCCTTGAGGTCAACCTGCGCGCCTTGTTGTTTGCCCGAGAACAGTAAAGCCTCGCCCCAAAGTCCGCTGTTGGCAACCGCCTTCTGAATTGATTGGGGCGATATGGCATCGGACCGAAGGCGGGCGGCCACCAATGCGCGCGCCAGATCAGGCGCTCCAGCAATAATCAGTGCCGATTCCAGCTGACCCGGGGCGAGGATCTGCGCTAGCGCCGACAGCCCGGAAGGACGCGAGAGAAGTTCAAGAAGTCGGGGAGAAAGAGGCGGCGCCAACGCGACGCTGGCGTTACCCCCCGCCGCTAGAGCGCCCGCCCCACTTGCACCGGCGGTTCCTGCCACCGAGCCGGCTGCTGAGGACGGCGTTGCCGCAACCGGATTAGCGATCGGTCGGAGCACAAACGCTTCGCCCTGCCTTCCCACTCGAAACCACCGGGGGTCTCCAGGGGCAACGTTTTGCCAGCCTGACGGGAGATCGAAACGTCGCCCTGCGAGATCAAAAAACCGGGAATCTCCCTGCGACTGAACGAGGGCCTGGACGATTTGCCCCTCGCGCAAACCCAGCGCCCGGGCGTCTGGCTCGGCGAGCCTGATGACCGGCACCTCCGCCACCAACGCCGCATAGCGTGCGAGGGGGCCGATCGCGTCAGGCGCGATCATGTCATATCAGGGGTAACGGACCCAGGACCGCCGTTCGATCTCCATTCGCTCCGCGGCACTCGGCGGCGCGCTACGGCCGCCCGCACCTGCTGTATCAGGGATCGCCCCACACGCTGCAGCCTCACCGAATGCAATTTGACGCAGGGCACACCCGTCGGGAATTTGCATGACGACACCCGCCAGCAGCGTTCCGCGAGCCCCCTGAGGCAAAGCCTGCGGATTCATCTGGGCAATCGCATCGCGCAGAAATACGACGGAGAAAGGGCTGGCGCCGATTTGCTGGCTGATGATGCGGTCGAGGGTGTCACCGCTTCGGACCGTATATTGACGGGTGCCGTGGGATGCCTGACCGGCTGTGTGTGTCTGCGCCTCCGCCAGCTGGATAGCCGGAGGAAGAACGAGGAGCGACAGGGACAAAAAACCTGTCCGCAACACGTGACGGACCTTTAAAGCGGCGTGGCGAACCATGGGACTCCCCTTTCTAGTCCGGGACGGACGGGCGACGCTGCTGATTCAGCCGTCAATCGAAGCGTTGAACGAAACTGACCCACCGAGATGACCTCAGCCATTATGATACGGTCGATTGACCCTTGCTCGAGGATGCGGGTAGGAATCTTTGCGCGGTCAGCAATCATCCACCGATCACCGATCCGAATGCCAGCACGACCCCCTACAGGAATTGAGACGACCGATGCGCCGACCGGATTCGCCTGGACCAATATCGGCTCGCAGCGGAGCTGGCTCACGGCTTCAGACCACCAGCCCAAGACCGCCAGGCGTATACCGCTGGCAGTTGAGTCGGGAAGCCTGGGGTAGTTGTGTGTTGGCGAAGACCCGGGGATGAATATCGGTAACCGGTGCCGCAAAAGCGTGCGCTCCCCAGAGACTTCAACCAGGGCCAACTCGACTTCCACCTGCCGGTCGGGCATGGCCGGCGTAGCAGGCTGCTCGAGTTCCGCCAGTGTTCGACGGGCGCCCGCGAGGCTCAGCGCGATGTAAGTCTGACCTGGCTGAACGCCCCGCCCTTGCGGCTCGGTCTCGACAAGCGGCGAATGGATGCTCACCACGATGCGGTAGGGTGAATCATGCTGACCGGTGAAAGTGATGAGGCGCGAGTAAGAGTCGCCCCCCGTCTGGTCGAGGGTTGTGATCGTGAGCCCGCCGCGTCCGGATTCACGAGCAAGCGATTCCTGGATGAGCGATTGAATATCATGAAGCACCGCGTTGCCACGGCGCCCGTCACTCGGTGAAACATCGAATCGCAGACTTGCTGCGCGCAGCAGTCCGGTACGATCCTGACGACAGTCGGGACCTTCAACCTTTTGGACGGGCAGCTCGGCGGGCGAACTTGACGCGGGCGGCGGGCGATCCGACGCGGTAACGACCGCTGTCGCGCGCGCCTCAGCGGCGGACTCCGAGGAAACAATCAGGTCCGCAACAGCGCGGGCGCGCACCTCGGAGAAAAACCGGGACACGTGGCGCAGCCTGCCGGATTCGTCTAACCATGCGTTGGAGCTGATCTGCACTGGGGCATCGAGTGCCTGATCGATCAACGCATTGCGGAGCGTCTCGAGCCGTGACGCACTACCGTCAACGCCCACAGGGTTTGCGGGGCCAGAACCGGGAGCCGATGCTGGCTGGGTCTGCGCGACCGCTGAAATTGCCGAACAGCCAAGAGCGATCGCAACCCCGCATGCGCGGATGGTGAGCGTAAGTGCCCTCATATTCAACGCCCCAGGCGTGCCATTTCATCGAGGTAGATCGCACGCAGCTCGTACATGACATCGCGATCAAGGGAGAGCGTCATCTCATAGGTATCGTTGCCCACCGGGGCAATGTTTACGACTTCGGCCCCGTGGATCAGGCCCTCGACTCTTGAACGGACGCGGTCGCTGCGAAGGGTCGCGTCGGCCACTGTCGTCGCGCCGTCCAGGTATTGCCCGTAAACCTGTTCAGCCAGGCCGCGATATGCATCGAGCTTGGCCGCGCGAATGGCAAGCAGCCGCTGCTGCGCTGGCAGGTGATGAGGCTGGATGCTGATGACTGCGTACCCCGTCGCAAGAAGGGGGCGACGGCGCTCGTTGCTGGACAATTGCGGCGGCGCGCTAACACGGGGAGCTGGTTTACCCTGAACGGCTGCCGGTTCAGGCGCAGGGGTAGGATCAGGGCGCTTGCCACCGAACCCGAGATCCATCGTCGAGCAACCGCTCAGCAACACGGTGCCAACGGCGAAACAAATTAAAGACTTCCTCATCACAAGCTCCCAAGAATGATTAGGGATCTGCAGATCCCTCTCCGGCATTTAATCGACCCTACGCGTTACGTCTTGAGGGGATACAGAAAATTGATCGCGTGCCAAACGAAGAACGTTAACGATTTCAGGAGTTTCGCCTCTATACTTGAGGATTGTTCTATCTCCTGCCAGAACTTGTTCGGCGCTCATTTTCAGGACGGTCATTGAAGGGCCTTAACGCCATCATCGGTCGAAGTGCTGCGATTGACGGGGTTCGGTCGCTGATCCAGGCCATCGCGCGGTCGGGTTCAACGGTCCTGATTCTCGGAGAAAGCGGCACGGGCAAGGAGTTGGTTGCGAGAGCGCTCCATGATCTGTCAGATCGCTCGGGCGCCTCATTCGTTCCTGTCAACTGCGCGGCAATTCCGAAGGAACTGATCGAAAGCGAGCTTTTCGGCCATCGGAAAGGCTCGTTCACAGGTGCACTGTCCGACCGCGTCGGGCGGTTCGAACTGGCGCACGGCGGAACACTGTTTCTCGATGAGATTGGCGACTTGTCACTGGACATGCAGGTCAAACTGTTGAGGGTGCTTCAGGAACGAACGATCGACCCTATAGGGTCCTCCCGAACAGTGCCAATTGACGTGCGAATCATTGCGGCCACCCATCGCGATATTGAGGGCGAGATCGCGTCTGGACACTTCCGGCAGGATCTTTTCTACCGATTGAATGTGCTCCCAATTGAGATGCCTCCCCTTCGAGCGCGACTTGACGATATCCCAGACCTGGTACAGGCCTTCGCTCGAAGGCATGCAGCGCCCGGCAAGGCACCGGTAGTTTTGGCATCCGACCTTCTCAACGTGCTCCAATGCTACGACTGGCCCGGAAACGTCCGCGAGTTATCGAACCTGATCGATCGATTCAGCGTCTTGTATCCAGCCAAAAGATTGGGTCTGATGCATGTTCCATTACCCATGCTTCCTCGCGGACTTCGGCCGTACGCTGAACAGCAACTTCGCTTAGCGGAGACCACACCTGACGCGGCCTCCGGTCAGGAACTACTCTCCGAGCATCCACCTCTTGAATCGGGAGCACCAGTTGCCGAGCCTCGCGGTGATGACGGTACGTTCGGGGGCGCGGATGACGGCTGGGCAGCGCTGCAGGCAGCAGGCCCTGCCCCGATGCCGCTTGGTATGGTGCCAAGACTGGGTCTTGACTCGAATACCCCGTCGAGCGCCGCGTGCTACACGATCCCGCCCGAACCGCAATCGGTCGAAGACATCGTGATGATGCTCCAGGATCCCGACGAACTGCCCGAGGACGGACTGCACTTGAAACAGCACCTGGCTGACATCGAGCGGTCGCTCATTCGTCAGGCCCTTGACCGGTCCGCTGGAAACATTTCTCAGACCGCACGTCTTCTGAGATTGCAACGCACAACGCTGATCGAAAAGATCAACAAGTACGACCTGCGAGCGGCGTCGACGGACAGCTGATCGACTGGCGGTTTCTCCGGCGCACGGATCATCGGCTGGGCGCTTCACTTCCACCACCTGCCGGACGTGCCGGGAACTGGACGAATCGCTCGCGCTCCTGTTTAAGCGCCTCTTCGCGCTTGCGATCGTTCATTGCCTGAGCCACCGTGCCTGCGCGTTGCTTCTCGAGGTCGAGGATATTTCGAACGTCGCGCTTGACCTCGGGAAGGCTTGCCAGCGATTGCTCGATAGCGGCCACGCGCTCTGTAATGATTGCCAATGAGCGCGCTTGTGCCTTTAACGCTGCATCGAGGGATTTGGTCTGGGTATTAAGCGACTGGGCTGCATCGGCCGTCTGTTTCAACATCAAGTCACGCGCTGCACGCTGCTGAGCAGTTTCTGCCGGTTCGGCTGGCTGTTGGGGAGCGGCGGGCGCACTTGCGGGGGGTGGCGCCATCTGTGCCTGGCCCCGGCCCTGTGACTGCTCGAGGCTCTGGACGGTTGACTGAAGCGATGTTCGCAGCCGGTTCTGCGACTGGACAACGTTGTCGATCTGAGAAGAAAACGCATCCAGTCTTTCAGAAATGGCAGCAAGATTATCCAGACCAGCCTTCAACTCATTGGTGCGCTTGGCCATGATCGTCACGACGGAATTGATCTGTACGACACGACCTCTCAGTTGGATGGCTGCCGCTAAAAACAGAATTAACGAGATGACAGCGATCCCGGCGCTTACCCCACTAATGATCATCATCTGTTTGCGGTGGACCTGAAGCGCGGCGTCAAACCGATTCGCCGCCTCAGCCGCGCGATGAGCCGTTTGCGCTGCCGCCTTTGCCGCACGATTGGCCACTTCGGCCGAATCCAGGGTAACTCTTGCCACCTCGCTGATATCCCCGGCCGCAACCGATTCGGCCGACGACGCGGAACCACCGTGTGGGACCTCGGCGGGGGGCTGTTGCTTATCGGTCTCGCTCATGCTGGTTCCTTCGTATCGGCTGCCGTCGTCGCCAGGCCCGTATCGTCGAGTGATTCGACGATCGGATTCGCCTTTTCGATTTCAGTGACATCAGCCGCGATCGCGGCGGTCTCTTCCCTGACTTCGCTGGCACGCTGCATGACGTGTTTGGGCAGTAAATACCCAACGCGCTGCCTTAAGGGAGTCGACCCCACTTCCCCAGACTCAAGTGCGAGTGGGGTCTCATTCGCAAGATCAGATGACACTGCCTCCGCATGCCCCTCGCCACCCTCCGGCTCGCCAATCAGTTCCACCCCCTCGACTCGAGGCGGGTCTCCGAGGGGCCCGAACTCAGGCGGCGGGATCGAGGGTTCGGCCGAAACGTCAATCGCCGCAACGGTGCCCGTCGTTGGAGGCTGAGGTCCCGTGTCGTCTGCCCCGACCGCAAGATGCTGTTCAGCGCTCATCGCGACTCACCCCGAAATGTGACCGATCCCTGCACAGGCTCTGCCTTAGGCTTGGACGGCAAAGGAAATGACGCCGGGCTTCGTGCCGTCCCGCGCTCGAGCCCGGCGGGTGATCGATCGCGTTGCAACAAAACCGAAACAAATGCCCAGATCAGAACGATCGACAAAAGCCCAGCCCCCCAGATCAGATGTTTCGTCAGACGAGAAGTGGGCACTGTATCGACAGAAAGAGGTTGATTAAGGCCAACACGTGTCGGGTGGCGTTGGCCAAGCATGACGGGGGAGCGGATCGGCAATTGCCGATCTTGGCAAGGCGTCGAGTCAACTGCGGGTGAAAGCTCGACCGGTAACGGCTCAGCAAAGGAGATATCGAGCGATAGCTGCTTCAGCCGCCGACCGAGAAGTTCGCGCAAGACATCGTTCGCTGATTCGGCCTCCTGATCGCCGAGTACCAGCAAACGGAGCCCTGCTGCCGGAAAATCATTGACCAACCGCGCCAGCAGCTGCCCCTCCGGCGATATCAGCGCCCGAGAATCGGAAATCACCAATACGCGCAGGCGCATCCGTCCTGAAGTGTCTGCTCGCGCCGACCGCAGCGACATGGCCGCAATCGAGGCGTTAAATCTGGATAGCAGGGCTTCTGCTACGACGGGCAGGTAGATTTCAAGATCACACTCATCCCGAGCTCTTAACGCCGATGCGATCGAACGCCCCCACTTGTCCAACAGCCAGCCATCGGCGCTGGTAACCAGCAGATTCAACCTGTCATTGATCAGCGCATTGCTTGCACGTCGGATCAAATCCGGATCGCCTGTAAGCCTTGGAGAGGCCGTGGCAGCCCCCCCCGGCAGATCGGACATCGCCTCGCGCGACGGGCTCAGGGGTAGCGCCCTCATAAGGCCTCTCGCTGGCCGTCTACATCAAACCGCATGCCACTCGGAACCCTGGGGTTCGGCCGCTGCATCGGTGCGCCACCAGGCCTCACGCTGCTCAAGCTGAAGACATAGGCGATGACCTGAGCAACGGGAACATACAGTTCCTCGGGAACTACCGAATCGAGCTCTGTCGTGTAGTAGAGCGACCTGGCGAGCGGTGCCGCTTCGAAGATTTGAACCCCGTGCTTCTTGGCCTCGTCGCGAATACGGAAAGCAAGATGATCGACACCTTTCGCAATCAGTATGGGCGCCCCGTCGGATGTCGGATCATACGAAAGCGCCACCGAAAAGTGATCCGGGTTCGTGATCACCACATCGGCGTCTTTCACCTTGGATATCATCTTGCGGGTTGCGATCTCACGCTGGCGCTTACGAATTTGCGCACGGACCTCCGGACGGCCCTCCATATCTTTCATCTCGTCCTTGATTTCCTGATGGCTCATGCGCATACGCTTCATGAAATCGAAGTACTGATATGGCACGTCAAACAGCGCGATTAGGACCAGGCCAAATGTGATGATCAAAGCCGAGCGGGTTATCAACTCGCCCGTTTGGGCCAAAGCCGGCTCGATACTCATCGCGCCCAGGGACGACAGCGTCGAAATGTTGTCGATCAAAACCCAGACCAGAAGTACCCCTACCACCAGAAACTTGGCAATGGCCTTGGCCAGCTCGACACCGGCCTTCAGGCCAAACATTCGCTTGAACCCATTGAGCGGATTGAGCTTGTCAAATTTGGGCTCGAGCAGTTTGGACGAGAAGTTCAGTCCGCCAAGCGCACTCGAGGCCAATACCGCTACAGCAATGGTGATCAGAAAAATCGGCGAGACCAGAATAAGCCCGTCGGCGAGACGCGAAAGCAACATGCCAGGCAATAAACTCGGCGATTCAAGCACCTTGCGGTCAAACACAAAAGCACTGGCGAACCCATCGGCCAAGCGTTCGGTCAGGTTACTCCCTGCGAAAAAGAGAAACGCAATGGCACCCAGCGTCACGCCCGCCGCCGGCAGTTCAATTGAGCGCGCGACCTGACCATCCTCGCGCGCTTTTTGAAGTCGTCTCGCGGTAGGTTCTTCGGTGCGATCGTCTGATTCGCTCTGCTCAGCCACCCGGTATCCCCAGCAGGTTGCGCACGCGAAGGAATGCCTGCAACCAGAGCGACTCGATTCGGTGCCCAACATGCGACATGGAAATAATCATGACCAAGAGCCCCGCCGGAATCATCGCGGCGAAACCCACAGCGAAAATATTGAGACTGGGTGCAGCGCGCGTGACGACGCCGAGTCCGACGTTGACGAACAGCAGCGCGGCCATCACCGGCAATGCCAGTAGCAGCGCACCCGCGAACATCACGGAACTCCAGGCGAGAAAATTTGTAAAGGTCGTGTCGCCAACCAGGAACTGGCCGACAGGAAGCGTTCGAAAACTTTCAAGAACGATCGCAACGATAAGCGTATGACCACCCATGCCGACGAAAATCAGCGTGGATAGAATCACGAGGAACTGAGCGATGACCGGCACGTTACCCACGTTCGGATCAATCATGTTGGCCATGCTGAGGCCAAGCGAGGCTGAGATTGATTGCCCACCCAAAACCAGCGCAGCCGTCACAACCTGCAGCATCAAGCCGACTAAAGATCCAATCAAGATCTGATTGAATATTTCAAGCAACCCCCGTGCACTTACCGGATCTATCGCAGTCCAGGTTCCCAGCGGATAAATAACCAGTGTCAGTGCTATCGCAAACAAAATTCGAATACGAATGGTGACCACGTCCAGAGAAAAAATGGGTGCGGTCAGCAGGAGCGCCGAGATGCGGATCATCGGCCACAGGAACGTGTAGAACGCCTCAACGATCTGTGCATAGACCAAATTGAAGGCGGACGACATGACGGCGGTTACCTGTACTCGTTAGATAAGGGCAAATAAGGGGTAAGCGCTCAATTAAAAAGCTGCGGGATACGCTCGAAAATTCGGCGTGTGAAGTCGATTATGATGCCGATCTGCCATCCGCCTGTAAGCACCAGCACGACAGCGAGTGCCGCGAGCTTTGGAATGAAGCTGAGCGTCATCTCGTTGATCGAAGTCGCGGCCTGAATCACGCCAATCAGAAGACCTGCCGCAAGCGCGACGCCCAGAAGCGGCGCCGAAATTAGGACTGTCATCCAGAGCGCCTCGCGTCCCAGATCAATCACGGCAGCGACATCCATGGCTTACGTCCTATGCGTTATTGCAGAGCGTTGAAGCTTGCAGTGAGGGATCCCATCAGAAGGCTCCACCCATCAACTAGAACAAACAACATGAGCTTGAACGGCATCGAAATCATCATCGGAGACAGCATCATCATGCCCATTGACATCAGGACGCTGGCCACGACCAGGTCGATCACCACAAACGGGATGTAAAGCAAGAACCCGATCGTGAATGCGCTTCTGAGCTCTGACGTGATGAACGCGGGCATCAGCGTGAGGAAAGGCACTGAGTCCGGACCGTCTAGGTCAGTTTTCCCAGATATCCGCATGAACATGGCGATGTCGTCTTCACGAGTTTGACGTAGCATGAAGGCGCGAATTGGTTTTTCTGCGACCTGCAATGCCTGCTCGAAACCCAATTTGTTTGCCAGGTAGGGAGCGATTGCCTCGTTATAGACCTGGCCTAAAACCGGGGACATGATGAAGAGCGAGAGAAAAATCGCAAGGCCAACCAGCACCTGATTCGGTGGGGTCTGCCCAGTTCCAAGCGCCTGCCTGAGAAGCGACATCACAATGATGATTCGTACAAACGACGTCATCATCAGGACAATGGACGGCAAAAGCGTAAGCACCGTCATCAGTGCCAGCAGTTGCAGTGTCAGACTGTACTGCTGCTGCGCGCCTGTGCCGGATACCGTCACAGCTGGCAACCCCTGGGCGAGCACGGGGTCGGCGAACCCAAAACCGGCCAGCGCAATCACACTGCTGCAAAAGATATTTAGACGCTTCATCGCCGATCTCCACTTGAGGGACGACCTGCGATGGATCGCATTGCTTCAACAAAGCGTTGTCGGGCATCAGGTGCTGGCGGCTGCACTGAGCCTGCGACGCTCTGCGAGTTTCCAGCGTCAGCCTCTGAGACCAAACTGCTGGCCACGATCGCGGATGAAAGCTTTTCTGTTGTGCCTGAAGCGCCAGCATCGAGCCGGGTGATTCCCTGGGCCGAGATGCCAACCAGAACCTCGGTGTCGTCAACACGGAGCAGGACGATGCGCTGGCGGTTGCCAACCCACAAGGATTCAACAATGGCCAGACGTCGGCCCGACTGAGGGCGCAGCCCCGCCGCGCCGATCCGCCTCAATACCCAGAGCGTGCCTAACAACAAGACAAGCACTAGCGCAAAGCTGGCGATCAGTGACAACCACTGCGACGGTTCGATTACTTTGCCCATGTTGCTTGGACTACAGGTTTCGCAACCGCTCGCTCGCCGGAACAACGCGCGTCAGCCGGATCCCGTAGCGCTCGTTGACCAGCACCACCTCGCCCTGCGCGACCACGGTGTTGTTGACCAGCAGGTCCAACGGCTCGCCCGCCATCCGGTCAAGTTCAACAACGCTGCCCTGAGTCAGCCGGATGAGATCGCGGATCTTCAGAACGGCCCGTCCCACTTCCACCGAAATCGTGACTGGCACGTTCTGAACGACTTCGACGTCGATCTGAACGCCCTTGTCCGCATCGGTTTCAATCATCGGATTGGACATCTCAACTCTCCGTCAGGTCTGTCATTGCTCTGGTTTGATGGTACGGTCGATTCGGATCGCCTTGGACGGTCCGGCGCGCCCAACCTGGGCTTCGTAGGCAGGTATGTCATTGATGAGCACGCGCACATGTTCGGGCTTGCGCAGATAGAGCACATCACCCTGCCGAAGGTCAGTAAATCGCTTCAAGGTGGTTTGAGCTTTGCCGAGCAGCACTGTCATTTCGAGCGTCGAATCGCCCACCGCGGAAAATAACTCCTGGCGCCAGAGCCGCTCAGACTCCTCGTTGCCGTCGCCCGTCTGAACGCGACTTCGCAACAGATCCCTGATGGGTTTTAAAGACCCGTAAGGATGGACGATATCGACCAGGCCTTTCGAATCTGAGCCGCTCTCAACCTCAAAGCGATTGAGGATGACCAGATCGTTTTCATCAGCGATCTGCGCAAACTGTGGATTGATTTCCGAGCTTGCCACCTCGAAGTCAACATCCATCAGCGGTGACCAGGCGTCCTGAAGCGACCGGAAAAGAACATCAAGCATCATCTTGATGATTCGCGACTCGGTTGGCGTGAACAATCGGCCCGGGGGAAGTTGACCGACACCTCTTCCGAACCCACCAAAGAAGTTGTCGAGCGCACTGAACACCACGGTTGGCTCGATAACCGCCATTGAGAAGCCGCGCAGGGGATTCATTCGAACCACATTGACCGAGAGCGGCGCACGCAACAACTTCATGTAGTCGCGGAATTTGATGAGCTGCGAACGAGCCGGGTTGATGCGCGGGCTGGTTCGAAGGACTTCGAGCAAGCCCAGCCTGAACAACCGGACGAAGCGCTCGTTGATCATGTCGATCGCCGACAGATTTATGCCGACCGAACTGTCTTCGCTTGCCAGGTCGTGCTTGGCGACCCGCGCGTTCAGGTTGAAGCCGGTGTCGACCTCGACCGAGCCGTCTGCCACGCCCGCACTTAGTGCCTCAATTTCTTCGGGGGTTAGCAGGTTTCCGGTGTCTGACATGTTAGATCCGAGGTGCGCAGCCAGGCCAGGTTACTGAACGACGAATTCGGTGAAATGGACTTCCTCGACGCCGCCAAAGTCTTCGTACTTTTCAAGGAGAGCATTGACCGTCAGCCGAATCTTTTCCGCGAGCTCGGTCCGGAACACCGGCTTATTGATATCGGCTTCGGTGGACTGTCGCATCACGTCAAGAATTGCAGAGCGCAGCGCAAATTCATGCTTCTTGACGTTGTTGAATACGCGCTCATCGTAATAGGTCATGATGGCGAGCCGGATTTGCATCACTTTGCGAGAGCCCGTCACGTTGGCAAGAAGCGGCCGTTCCAATTCGAGATAGGTCTGCTCGAACCGGACCCGCTCAGGGGTCGCTCGCTGGCGGGGGGCAGGTTTCCCACCTTTGGCGTCGCCTTTTCCATCACCCTTGGCATCGCCCTTCGCATCGCCCTTGGCTTCAGGACCTTTACTACCGCCCTCGGCCCCTTTGGCACCGCCCTTACCCGCCGCGCCGCCTGGCGCAGCCGCGTCATCCTCGACCGCTTCGGCAACCGCCTCCGCCGCCTTTTTATCGAAAAAGCCCGTAAAAAACAGTGTGGCTGCGACTGCAGCGCCGACAAGAACCAGAATCGCCACCACCAAGATGATGATCTTGATCAGCGAGCCCTTCTTGCCGCCTTCTTCTTCCTGCTCGTCAGCCATCTCACTCTCTCCTGCTCATTCAGACCAACACATCAAGACCGTCGCCGGGGGCGGCCTGAGGCCGCTGCGAAAGGGCCACCGAGGCCACTTCATCAATTGCTCCGCCAACGACCTCGGACTGCCCATCTTCACGGCCGCGAGGTGTCGAATTTCCGCCACTGCGTGCACCGGAACCAAAATTTAACCCAAGATGTGCAACGTTCATGCCAGCTCGCTGAAGGTCTTGGCGCAACCGATCGAGCCCCTCAGAAATCAGCGCGCGAGATGAGGCCTGACTGGCGTCGAATACTGCATCAAGCTGCCCCTGATGCATCGTCATCTCGATCGAGACGTGCCCAAGATGAGCGGGCTTGAGGTCGATCTGGAGCTTCCAGTTGTTGCTGGCAACCGCAGCAAGCACCCGTTGAGCAATCCCCTCTGCCAGTTTGCGGGCCAACTCCTCGGAGCCGCTTTCAGAGTCACCACCGTTGATGGCGTTTCGCGCGTCCCCTGTCAGATCAATGGGATCGGCAGCGGCTTGCGACTGCCGAGCGCCGACGTGGGTTCTGGCCCCCGCGTCGGTGACAGGTCCGCTTCCTTCCGACCCAACTCCACCCGGAACATCGACGCCTTCAACGGTTTCGGCATCGCTACCGAAAGGCGTCACCGCAGCCGCGCGGCCGACTCCCGCCGGAGCTAGCCCGCCACCGGTCAGCACCCAGTGTGCTGGCAGCACGGCCGCGGAAGCGGTATTCGCCAAACTGGCAAGCGTTCCGCCGGCGGACCCAGTGCCGGACACGGATTGCACCTGGAGCTGAAGGTCAGCCAGACGTGTCGGTCTCTGCTGAGGCTCGGCACCAGGGTGGCTTGAGGCACCTGCTGCCGAAGTCATGGCGACGGAGAGGGCCGCCGATGCGTTGAAAGCGGCAGAACCCGATCGCTCGGCGCCTTCAGAACCCACGAGGCCGATCGACCGCGAGCCAGCCAGCTGTGCGGCTGCCGCGCCTAGAGAAGAGATCACCCCGGCTACCGACGAACCCGGCTGACTGACCAACCCTGCGGCTGGAGCCGCGCCTAGGGAAGAGGTCACCCCGGCTACCGACGAACCCGGCTGACCGACCAACCCTGCGGCTGGAGCCGCGCCTAGGGAAGAGGTCACCCCGGCTACCGACGAACCCGGCTGACCGACCAGCCCTGCGCCTGAGGCCGCGCCCAGCTCCGCGGCGAAAAGCGCCGACGTGACGGACCCGCTGACAATATCGGCCTCAGTGGTCATGCCATTGCCCAGAGCGGTAGCCGCCGACCCGATAGCGCCCGCAACAGCGGCCTGCATCGTTGCCTCAGCGGCTGGCGTCATCGCAGGATCACCCACCCCTGGCAACCAGCCCGGGATCACCACTCCGGCTGGCGCTGCGTCGGATCTGGCCAATTCTGACTGACCGGGGTTGACGCTTGCCAGGAGCCCGGCGAGAGACTCATCAGGTCCTACCGGCAGTGCAGAGTCTGCCTGCCCACCATCACCTGAGCCGGGAGTCGCACCGGACGTACCCAGAGGATTGATGCCCATCGGCCATAGAACTGATGCCACTACTGAGGGATCGAGCCCCTGCGAGATGGCAAGCGCAAACAATGCCTCCTCGCCTGGCCGCCCCCCGCCTTCAGCAGTGATCAGGCGCACCCCGGCACCGATCTCTTCCTCAATCAGGGCCGGAACCGGCAAGCCGTTGCCGCTGGTACCGGCAACCTTCGGGCGGGTCGCCGTACCGAATGCGGAGGCCAGCATGTCGCCAAAGAGTCGCCGAGCCCCGCCGGAACGACCGGCTGGACCCGATGATCCGGAGGTATCTTCGGAGCGGCCTGCCAGAGGAGATCCCCCGGGTCCGGCTGTTGCTTCGACAACGTTGGAATCTGCATGGCTGGGCGCGGATGAAATGACATTGAACATCGAATTAAGCCTTGGCAAAGGTCGCGGTCGGGGTGGAAAAAGCAAGAACCGTGACAACACGAACGCGATCACCAGCCTGGTGTCGGAAAACCGGTGGCACGGTGCTTGCTGAACACCGTCCCGATCAAGCGAAATCCCGCAAAAAGCTGTAGCAGGCCTTATCAATCGTCCGGTCACACACCATGGCATCCATTTCGCTGTCGGATTTCCGACAAGCACTCACGCGCGTAGGACCCACCGGCCTTGGACTGCCTGCACTGGTGCTATTGATTGTCGCGATGCTGGTGGTTCCGCTGCCGCCGCTTCTGCTGGACCTCTTCTTCACCTTCAACATCATTGTTTCGCTGATCGTCATCATGGTGGCGATCGGGACATCCAAGCCGCTCGAGTTTTCCTCGTTTCCGGGCATCCTGCTCCTGGCCACGATGTTGCGACTGGCGCTCAACGTTGCTTCGACGCGCGTTGTGCTGGTCGAGGGGCACAACGGCCACGATGCGGCAGGTAAGGTAATTCAGGCTTTCGGTGAATTCGTCATCGGAGGTAATTACGTCGTCGGATTCATCATTTTCGTAATCCTGATGATCATCAACTTCGTGGTGGTCACCAAGGGCGCGGGACGGGTTTCGGAGGTCATCGCGCGGTTCACACTCGATGCAATGCCCGGTAAGCAGATGGCGATCGACGCCGATTTGAGCGCGGGCCTCATCGACCAGGCCACCGCCAAGAAACGTCGCGAAGAGGTATCCCAGGAGGCGGATTTCTTCGGGTCGATGGACGGCGCGTCGAAATTCGTTCGGGGCGATGCGATCGCGGGCCTGCTCATTCTGATCATCAACATCGTTGGAGGTCTGGCAATCGGCGTTGCCCAGCATGACCTTCCCTTCGCGGAAGCCGCGCGAATCTACACGCTGCTCACAATTGGCGATGGTCTCGTTGCGCAGATTCCCGCCCTGTTTCTGTCGCTTGCCACAGCGATCGTCGTGACACGGGTGACAACCTCGGAGACGATGGCCGATCAGACGAAGAACCAGCTCGCCAACCCGGGGGCGTTGATGATTTCCGGAGGAATCCTGGGTCTGATCGGCCTGGTACCCGGGATGCCTCACCTGATCTTTCTTTCCCTCGCGGCGGCTACCGCAGGCATCGGCTACTTTATCGCCAGGCGCGGATCGCTTTTGACCGACGGCGCCGCTGGCACCGCGGGCGCAGATGGCATCGGAAGCCCTGGCGCACCCGGCACCCCTGGCGGCGGCGCCACGCCAGCCGCTGATCTCGGCTGGGACGACGTTGAACAAGTCGATTTGATCGGGATCGAGATCGGGTATGGACTGATTCCTCTTGTGAATGCCGATACGGGCGGTCAATTAATGGCCCGCGTGAAGGGCGTTCGCAAAAAACTGTCAGCGGAGCTGGGATTTCTTGTCCAGCCAGTCAGGATTCGCGACTCACTGGGCTTGAACCCTGACGTTTATCACGTTGTTTTGAATGGCGTCGTTCGCGGCAAAGGCGAGATCAAGGTGGGCAAAGAGCTCGCTATCAATCCGGGACAGGTACATGGACGGCTGGAGGGCATCGCGACGCGCGAGCCCGCTTTCGGAATGGAAGCAGTCTGGATTGACCCCTCCCAGCGCGACTATGCCCGAACGCTCGGCTACACCGTGGTTGACCCCAGCACCGCCATCGCCACGCACCTCAACGCGATCCTCCGGCAGAACGCAGCCGAACTGCTGAGCCATGACGAGACCCAGCAACTGCTCGACAAACTTGCGGCCAAGTATCCGAAACTGGTTGAAGACCTGGTTCCGGGCAAGCTGTCCCTGGGCGTCGTGACGCGAATCCTTCAGAACCTGCTTGGCGAATCAGTCCCGATTCGGGATATGCGCACGATTGTCGAAACCCTGACAGAAGCGGCTGCGAGAACTCAGGACCCTGATCAACTGACCGGTCAGGTAAGGCCTCGGCTGGGTCGAATGATCCTGCAGGATCTGCTGGAGACCGAGGAGCTGCTTCAGGTGATGACGCTGGACCCCTCTCTGGAGCAACTGCTGCAGAACGTGGTGCAGCAGAGTGGCGGTGGAAGCGTGATGCTTGATCCCGATCTCGCCGAGCGCCTGTTTGCGGCCCTTCGCGAAAACTCGCGGATGGTGGAAGAACAGGGTCACGCAGCGGTTTTGGTGGTGTCGCCTCCGCTACGTAGTTGGCTGGCACGGGCTGTGCGTCACCGGATTACCGACCTGACGGTTTTGTCGTACAGCGAGATTCCAGAAGACCAGGCTGTTCGCGTCATTGCCACCGTCGAAGTTCAGCCAAAGAAATGAGCCAGGAGATCTAGATGAGACTTGAACGGGTAATCGCCAAAGACGCCAGGCGGGCCACCGAGCAGGTGATCGCCACCTTCGGCCCCGACGCTCTGATCATTTCGAATCAACGGGTCAACGGCATGACCGAGATTGTTGTGGCAGTCGATACAGAGGACGGCACTGAGGCAAGCCCCCCGCGCGAGGCGCCGCAAACCGCCAGAGTCTTTGCGCCACGAGCCGACCAGGGATTCGGCCGGTCCTTGATGGAGTCATTGAAGCCCCCGGTCGCAGTAGACCGCGCATCCTCGCGAGCAATCGCGGGGACCCGAACCGCTGAACCCGAGGTGGCCGATCGCGAGCCCAGCGCGCCCTCCTCCGCTGTTCAGGACGTCCCGCCCTTTTTGCGGAACCTGGCATCCCCCCCCAGACCCCCGGCACACACCGCTCCCAAGCAGGCGCCCTCGCGAGTTCGCGAAGAGCCGTCGCTGGACACCCCACCCGTCAGCCTTGCTCATGCGAAGGATGCGGAGCCACTCCTGGCCGCTGAGCCTGCGCATTCCGAGAATTCCGAAGGTGCAGACCAGGGGCTTGACTCGGCGCGAGCACGCGAGCTCGTCGACATGGTGCGTGCGGAGCTGGCGTCCATGCGCCAGGAGATCGCGCTGTCCCGCCAGGTTGAGAGTTTCCCTCCCGGAGGCTCGCTCAACGCGGCGCTGCAACCCCTGGCGGGAGCGCTGGTCGCCGCAGGCGCACCAAGTGGATTGAGAACGTTGCTGCTTGATCAGGTTCGCGAGTGCGATGACATTTACGAGGCGGTCGAGCAGATGAAGCGCCAGCTTGGCGCGACACTGACCCCCATGGAGAGACCGGACCGCTTCGAGGGTATTCATGTCATTGCTGGCCCGTCTGGCGCTGGCAAGACACAGATGCTGTGTCGAATCGCTGCGCGTCACGTCGCAGTGCATGGTCCAAATTCCGTTGCCATCCTGAGCTTCGCCGACAACCGGATAGGCGCCTGGACCCAACTTCAGATGCTGGCCTCACGACTTGGCGTGGACTGCTTCCGGGTTAACGGGCCTGATCTGTTGGGTCCGATGCTGGGCGAACTGGATACCCGCAAGCTGGTGCTGATTGACACCCCGGGCACCGGGTTCGTCGACAAGCTCGATGGCATCCGGCGTTGCGCGCCCAGAGCCTTGTTCAATCTGGTCATGCCGGCCGATTCTTCGATCTCCGGAATCGCCAGGTTCATCCCCTCCGCACCAGTCACATGGAATAGTGTAATGGTGAGCAAACTCGACGAATCAGCATGCGCCTGGCCCCTTATCCAGGCCCTCTGCAATCATCCGATTCCGTTGTCGGTGGGCAGCAATCATCCGGCCGCTGAAGCTCCCGCGATAGCGCTGTCTCCTGCGGATCTGGTTCGTCATGCGTTTGATCAACTCGAATTACCGGCCAAGCCGGCAGCGCGAACTCGAACCCCGCGCGCCGCAGCGCCCAAGCGCACCACCACGCGGGTGGCTCGTCATGCGGCTTGATCGTCCCCCCGAGGTGATCGGTATCGCCAGCGGCAAAGGTGGCGTCGGCAAAACCACAGTCTCAGTCAATCTGGCTGTGGCCCTTGCCGGATTGGGCCATAAGGTGGCGCTGTTCGATGCCGATCTTGGATTGGCAAACGCGCAACTTGCGCTTGGCGTGCGCCCGCCCTTCAACTTCAGCCATGTTCTGGAGGGCAAGAAGAGCCTGAACGAAATTGTGGTGACGACCCCCCAGGGGGTGCTGCTGGTGCCAGGTGCCTCGGGTATTCAAAAGATGGCATCGCTTAATCGCGCCGAGATCGGTCAGATCGTCAGCGCGTTCAGCGAACTGGATAGCGACATCGATTACCTGATCGTCGACGCCGCGGCAGGTATCGCCGAATCCGTGATGCTGATGATGGCAGCGGCACAGCGCCGCTACATTGTCGTGCGGGATGAGCCATCCTCCATTGCGGATGCCTATGGCGTCATCAAGGTGTTGATGCGCGACTACAAGCTCGACCAGATCTACCTTATACCGAACATGGTCGAAAATCAGGCTGCCGGCCGGCAGCTTTTTTCTCGCATCAACGATGTATGTAGCCGCTTTCTGGGCCACACCTTGCGATACCTCCACTCAATCGAGGCCGACTCGCAGGTGCTTGCGTCGCAACGCCATCACCGGTCGGTTCTCGAACACGCGCCATCGTCGGCTGCCGCCCGAGACTTCCGACTGCTCGCCGAGGCAACGCGCGCACTTGAGCCGGTCGAATATGCGTCGGGTGCGGTACAGTTCCTTATGGAACGCCTCTGCGGTCCACGATGACGACGGAGCCCGCCTGATGCACCGCACTCGCCTCTACGAACAGGTCCGCAACGACGCCAACGAGTCGTTGGTTCAGCACCTGGCCATGGTGAAACGGGTGGCTGTGCACCTCAAGGTCCGATTACCGCCAATGATGGAGTTGGCTGAATTGGTTCAGATTGGGGTAATCGGCCTCCTGGAAGCCTCCCGTACGTATGACCCTACGAAAGGCGTTGATTTCGAGGATTTCGCCTACAACCGAATCCGCGGCGCGATCATCGACGAAGTGCGGCGCATGTCATCGATGCCAAGGTCGGCGATTCAAAATCTCAAGCAGCATGGCGACGCGACTCAGGCGCTTGCCAACCAGCTTGGCCGCGCGCCGCGCGAGTCTGAACTGGCCGAATTTACGGGCAAGGATCTTCGAGAGTTACAAAGAGAAGGCAGTCATGCGCAATGGTACGAAACCGTCTCAATGGAGGTCGTGCCCGACGAAGCTCTCAGCGTAGCGGCGGAGACCTCCTGGGAGCCTGAAACGCGTGTGTCAGAGTCGCAAACGATGGATGCACTGCAGCAGGCCATCGAGGGGCTTTCCGAGCGCGAAAAGCTGGTGCTGTCGCTATACTATTCAGAGGGATTGAATCTGAAGGAAATTGGCGCTGTAATCGGTGTCAGTGAATCGCGGGTCAGTCAGATCATTTCGTCAAATGTCAAAAAGCTTCGCTCCCGGCTAGGCTTCGATGGCTAACTGTTTGCTATGCGTGCGCAGTTACCGTTATCTAACCGCTAACCGTCAGGCATCGTGATTTCCATCTTTGGTCGCTCCAAGCGCGATGAAGCGCGCAAAAAGGCTCAGGCCGAGTACGACGAAGCGCGGGACGCTGACCCCGCTTCCAGGTCCGGGCACGCCCTGACCATACGGGCGGGCGCGCGGGCCAAGGCGCATGTCGACAAAACCTTCATCACCGGCGCGGAAAAGGCCGTCACTTACGATGAGATGAGGGCCATTGCAATCGTCAAGGGCGAAGAAAAGCCCGAGCCTCCCAAGGCCAGCGAATACCAGGTCATCAAATCGGTCAACGGCGAGTTGCTCACATATTTGCCCCTGCCCTATGCCGAGCGCATCTTCAAGCTCGGCATGCGCTACCAGACCATGGAAATCACGGCAGCGCAGGCGGTTGAACTTGTTCAACAGGTCGCCGATCAGATCAGTCTTGAACTTCAACTCAAGGAGCCCTTCCTGGCCCTCGAGTTTCTGCGCGAGGAGTTGAAGCAGGAAAACGGTGAGACTGATGCCGAACCTGACGATGACAACGCCGCCGGAAACCGGTGATCAGCGGGTAGATCAATGACCACATTTTTACAGGTCATCATCCTTGTCGCGATCGCGTCAATCGCGATTCTGGTTGTTTACCTGATCGATCGGGTCAACACACTTCAGCGCTACACACGGCTCCTGCAAAACGACCTTCCCGAGGCGGATGACCCTACCGCCGGGCCTTTTGGGGGCCTCACCGGCGAGCGACTCTGGGATGCTGTAAGCGGGGTCCCGATCGATGGATGGGACAAGCCTTCCGTCGATCTGGTGCGCAATCGCTACCAGTTGGTCTTGCGAAAGCACGTTGAAGAGCTGTTTCTTGAGGGGTTTCAGAATTCGCAGGCGGGCGTACAGGCGATTCCGTCGTCTTCGCGAATGGTGCAGACGCTACGCGGACCCGTTGAATCCTGGATCCCGATCGAGCACGCCATTGCAATCCATCAGGCGGGATTCGAACGGGCCAAAGCGGCGGACGACGGGCTGCCCGCGATCCGCCAGGCGCTGGACAGCGCTGTTTCAACCTTGTTCGGTGTGGCCGGCGTCAAGTTACCCATACCGATGTCCGAACACCTGATTCCGCTCACCGAAGCCGAGCGGGCTGCCGAAGCCGTCGCAAGCGCACAGGCCGGACTTACAACTCAGCCGGGTCAGCCTAACATGCCGGCCCTTCCGGCAGCCTCGCCGAATAGCGCGGTGCAGACAGCCACTTCTCCAGCGCTGACCGCGCAGGCTGTCTCCGCAGGGGCGGTGCCAGGCGCGGCCGAGCCCAACGTCGGCGCAGCCATCGCCGCTGCCCTCGGTGGAATTGATGCGCCCGGCTCGAAGCGCACCTGACTGTCGTAATCGCTCAGTGAGCAACCCTCTCCGCCGCGGCGCAACCTCGGGTGCGCCACGAAGCGGGTTTATTGGATTGCTGATGCTGGGGATGGCAGCGATTGCGGGCGTTCTAACGGGGTGCGGCGCAGGCACCGGTGCGCCCCCGGCCCAAAGCCGAACGCTCGGCGGATTCGCCATCGACGGTTATCTGGCGGATGCCGAGATCAGATGTCTGGACGCGGACGGCGCCGTTGTAGCCACCTCTCGCACCACCGGCTCCGGTGCATGGATCGTGCGTACGCGCGCTGGTTCCGCACCGTGCAAGACGCTCGAGGTTTTTGACGGGATCGACGTTGGCACGAGTCCGTCCAACTTCGCAGAGCGTACCGCAGTGCCACTGGGAACCCGCTTCACCGCCAGCATCGCCCATCTTGATGCCACCCGAATCGGTAACCTGCAGCTGGTCATTTCGCCGCTGACCTCGCTCATTCATTCACTGCAGGTCCAACGGGCGCTGTCGCCAACTGCTGCGCGAAGCGCGATTCTTATTCCGCTCGGCCTGCCCGACTCCATCGATCCACTGGTTGATAACCCGATCGCCTCCGCCAACGCACGCCACTTCGGCGCAGGTGTTCTGGCAGCGGCCGTCATCCGCGACACCAGCGCCGGAATCGTTGATGCAGTCGCCAGAAACGGCCTGACGGTCTCACTTGATCTGCGACGACAGATTCACCAGCAAGTTACCCACAGTTTTGCTGAACTGGCGCGATCGGGGGTCCTTGGCAAAGCGGCCCTTGCCAACGATCAGCCCGCCCCGGATTCGCCGCTTGCCCTCCTTGCCGAAGACGCCCTCACCCGAATGCGGGCCGGCCCGCCGGCACTCTCAGGCATGGTCTCTGGGCTGCAATTCGACGCGGTAAGAACCATCGTGGCGCAGTATTCGGGCAAAAATGGCGCCGAGGTATCGCTCGCCATCGACTCGGCTAATCTAAGCCAGATCGCGCGCGTGTCTGCAGCGCTTAACGATGCCAGCCAGACAAACCTTCAAAGACCGCGGATTCTCACAGCGCTCGGTACTGAACCCAATTTGGCTTTGGCATCGCTCGCGGCAGCGGTTCGAACCGCGTTGAGCGGCGGAACGAACCGGCTGATTGCAGAGAAGACAGACGGGTCCCGTGCGATCGAGGTCAGTCTTACCAATTCGCTGCAGGACTACCTGAGAGTGGCGGGCGAACAACTGCGTTTCTTCACAACCTCCAACAGCGCAACCGGAGAGCTGGTCTCTGTGGCGGATTTCGAGCGCGGAACCGCGCCCGCGCTATCAGGGGCCCTCAGCGCCGTGTCTCTGGCCTTCACCCAGCCGCAGGGTTCGACGCTGCTCTCGGACACCACGGAAAAAGTGGTTCAGCTTGGATTCAGGGTTGAGCGCGTCGATCCTGCGGGCGTCATGAATATCCGACTTGCTGCAATCGTTGATCGCGTACGCATGAAGTGGTCGCCGGAAGGCCTGGTTGTGCGCACCCCTGACGACTCAACGCTTTACGGATCGTTCCGCATTGGCGCCACAGCAGAAGAGTCGCCCCTTACCTTGTCAAATACCAACAACCGGCTCGCCAATCTGATTTCGACCCAAGCGGGCTCACTGCGTATCGATATGGCCGGGTTCCTGGCCGCCCTTGGATTGAATCCCGACGCGATTCTCCAAACTTATTTGAGCGACAGTGTCTTGACGGTGGAAGCTGTGATTTCAGACGTAGTGATTGCACGTGGTCCCGATACGAACCCGCAGAAGCTTGCCGACCTGTCGGTGAGTGTTGCACGCGACGCTGGGCAACCAGCGCTCAACATCCTTGGGGCTGGACTTCGGGGCTCAGTCACCGCAGGACGCTGAGCAACTCTGGCGGGATCAGACTAACCCGAGGCCGACGATTGCGAATCGGCGGAATCGCCTCCGGCGATTCCACGCAGGCACGAACGCATCTGTTTCTTTTCCAGAAAGCTTAGCGGACGAACAAATCGCTCTCGGCTCTGCAGCAGCAATTCACGATCGACTTCCTGAGGAATGCCGGTGCTTTGTGCAAGCGCAACGCGCAGCTCTTCCCGACTTTCCTCGCTTTGGGAACCCCACCAGCTGCGAACCACTTCTTCGATGGTGGCATTGTGCTCTCTCCCAGCCGACTGGGCATCCGCTCCGCGGTCCTCGCCATTGGGTAGTGGCTTCAGATCGGAGAGATCTTCCGGACGAACGGTCAATCGACGATCGGCCTGCGACAAAAGCAATGCCCACTCGGGGTCTTCCTGGCGAAGCAATGAAAAGTCGAGCACCCCTTCATCGGCCAACATGATGACACTCAATCCACGCAGCTGCGCGTCGTCGATGGCTGGAAGGAGGCGTTCGTCATCGCAGGCAATCAGCACTGTTTCGCAGGACTGCCACTCGGCGAGACGCCGCAGATCGCGCTCGAGCAATGCCCAGGTTTCCTCACCTTCAACCGCAGACCGAACCAACTGTTCGTCGAACAGTTGTCCGTCAGGGCGATCGGTATACCAATAGACCCTGCGAAAACTCAGATCGAGACCGGTACCGTTCGCGATCCTCGACAAGGTTCTGACGAGCCCATGACGAGAAAGCTCAGGCTCAGCGCCAGGGTCGCACTCACGATAAACGAGCCATGATGTAAAGCGGTCGTCGACGAGTGCGATACACGATGCATGGCGGCTTGTTCTGGGACGACGAGTACCGGTGGAGGCCGACGGGGAGGGGGAGCGAAAAACCTGAGATGCGATATGCCGATTGGGTTTCATCTGAAATTCGTGTTGCTCGTCTGGTGCCCGACTCAGCGTTCGCGAAGCGCCTCCGAGAGCGTTTTGACGACGGGCTTGGTGAGATACTTGAGGACAGTGTTTGTGCCGGTACGAATTTCAACGGTTGCGGTCATGCCCGGTTGAATTTCAAGATCTTCATTGGGACGACCACTGAAGCGCCGACCATCAGTACGTACACGAACACGATAGTACGGTTGTTCGCCCTGCCGTAGATCCTCCGTAAGCGTGTCGGGGCTGATATAGGTCAGCTTACCCGGTAGATCTCCATAGATTGTGTAATCGTAGGCGTCAATTTTCACGGTTGCTGAAAGCCCCGGTTTGATAAAGGCAATATCTGCCGGCATCACCCGTGCTTCGACCAACAGATCGTCTTCCAGCGGAACGATCTGCATCACCTCTTCTCCCGGTCGAATGACACCTCCCCGGGTGGTGATTCGAACATTCTTGACCACGCCATGCAGCGGCGCACGGAGCTCGGTCTGATCAACCTGGGTCATACGTTGCGCCATCGTTTGCTCGATACCGGCAAGATCTTCCAACGCTTTACTGAGCTCGGCCTGTGCATCCTGAAAGTAGCGGTTGCGCTTGTTGGTGATCTGCGAAGTCACCTCGGCCACCTGCCGTTCGAGCCTTAACACTTCGGTGCGGCTCACATCGCCCGTCTTCAGGAGCGGCTGCGTCATTTCGAGTTCGCGCTGGGCAAGCTGCAGCAGGTTTTGCAGCGCTGTGACCTCTTCATCGATCGCAGCCTTGCGCTTATGAAACAGAACCAGTTGGTTTTCACGGATCTGCGGATAGTTGGACAGCATGGGAGGAAAAGCGGGTTCGCCACCAAACACCTCGGCGCGTAATCGTGCAACCGTTGCTGTCAGCCCGGCAGATTTGGCGCGCGCCTCAAGAAACGACGCTTCACTGCGCGCGCGTTCCAATCGAACCAGAATCTGACCACGGTCAACCGTGTCACCGTCCTTGACGAGCAGCTGCTCGATGATGCCGCCGTCCTGCGACTGAATGACCTGCGAGCGCTGGCTGGCGATGACCTGTCCGGGCGCTCGGGTGATCTGGTCAATTTCAGCGAAGTAGGCCCAGGTTACGAAAACCGCAAGTGAAAATGCAGTTGTCCAGAGCGTGAGGCGGGAGCGCCGAAGATCGCGGGACAGAATCCGCCGGTCGCGCCCCGGCTCACCCGATTCAAGGAACCAGAAGATCTTCATACTGCCGCCTCCGCGGCGTTGGCTTTCTGTAACCTCGCAAGAACCTGGTCGCGTGGCCCGTCCAATGCGACCTTGCCTCGGTCGAGGACAATCAGTCGGCTCACGAAGGGCAGCAGGGCTGGCTTGTGGGTAACTGCTACGATGGTTGACTCGGCGGGAATCCCCCCGAAGAGGTGCTTCATCACGGTTGCTTCCAGCGCGCCGTCCATGGATGCGGTGGGTTCGTCAAGCAGCATCAATCGTGGCTGCATCAGCAACAAACGGGTAAGTCCCACCAGCTGGCGTTGACCACCGGACAGCCCACGCCCACCTTCGGTAATCTCGAGCTCAAGGCCCTTGGGATGCCCCTGAATGACCCGATCAAGCCCGGTGGCCTGGCAGGCTTTAAGGATCTGGCCATCGTTGGGCGAAGGTAGCCCAAGCGTGAGGTTGTCTCGAAGCGTGCCGTTGAACAGTCGGACGTCTTGCGGCAGGTATCCGATGTGCTCGCGCACAAATTCGGGCGCAAGGTGCGACATATCCACGCCGTCGAGAAATACCGTGCCCTGCCCCGGCTTGAACAGGCCTGACATCAGCTTGATGAGCGTTGACTTGCCGGACCCCACCGCACCGAGAACCGCGATTCGCTCACCGCCGCGAACCGACAGCTCGGGAACATCAATGACTGCGCGATCTCGGCCATACGCAAACTTAACCTGATCAAGGCGAACCTGCCCAGAACAGGACTGCGGCACGACAAGACGGATTTCAGGATCGCGATCGCCTGGCATCGCCATGATCGCGTCCAATGATTTCAGCGCAACCTTGGCATGCTTCCACTGCACGATCAGGCCGGGTATTTGCGCCATCGGCGCCAGGGCGCGACCGGACACGATGGAACAGGCGATCAAGCCCCCCATTGTGAGGCTTCCTGACGCGATAGCGTAGGCACCCGCGGCGATCAAGAGTACGTAGCTGACCTGCTGGATGGTCTGCGCGAGATTGGTGGAAAACGCCGTGAGCGTCCGCATTCTGAGTTCGCTCTGCGCGATCGTTGCGGTCAGCGCGCGCCAGTGGTCGAGCATCTTCCACTCGCCGCCCGCAGACTTGACCGACTCGATGCCATCAACCGCTTCAATTAGCAATCCGTTCTTACGGTTGGACTCGCCCATGTGCTCGGCAGTGTGCCGCTCGATCGGCTTGCGGAAGGCCATGCCAGCCAGAACCGCAATGGGAACCATCAGCAGGGGAACCAGAGACACCGGTCCTGCCAGCATGGCAATCACCGCGACAAACAGGAGCGCGAAGGGAACGTCGGCGAGAATAAACAGCGTCGACGACGTCATGAAGTTGCGAACCGACTCGAAGTGGCGGATTTGCGAAGCGAATGTACCAACCGTTCGCGGGCGAGCGTCGAGCCGGATATCGAGCGCCTTGCCAAAGAAAATCGCCGACAGTTCTTGATCGATCAGTTTGCAGGCGCGATCCACCATCAACGCGCGAACCTGTTTGAGAATCAGTTCAAGCGCGATCGCGATCAAGACGCCAATGGTAAGCACCCAGAGCGTGGAATAACCTTTTGTCGGCACGACCCGGTCGTAGACCTGCATTGAATACAACGCTGCCATCAGTCCGATGATGCTGACGACTGCTGTGGCGAAAACAGCTTCGAAAAACACCCGCCGGTGGCGCCGAATGGCGAATGCGAACCACTCAGCGGCAGTGCGCGCGGGCGCGCCGGACTCACTGGGTATCGAGGCTACTGTAATGGGCAAGTGGAGGATGACACCGTCTCGCGCGGCCTCCGCGGTAAGCGTCATCGCAGCGCCCGAAGCGTCTTCCACCGCGAAAGCGCCTCCCCCTAACAAGCCGCGCACCAACAGTGCATTGCTGCCATCGGCCGACACCCACAAAGCAGGCATATCACCCCGAACCGCGTGCGCCGGGGAAAGTTCCCGACACTCGGAGTGCGGAAAGCGTGCCTGCCAACACTCGCGGGCCCGCTCGACGCGACCCAGCGCGGCGAGCTCTATCCCATCGTCTGTCTTTGCGAGCATGCTGAAGCGGTGTGCGGGAACCGCCTGTCCCTGCAACGCGGCCAGCCGCGACAGCAGCAGCGCCAGCGTTGGGTCATCGTGGGAGGTTTCGTCTGACATCAGGGTCCAAGTCGTGAAAGGGAACGAGCGTCGACGCGACCGCTCAACATCAGAAGCCGAAGATGTGCCGCCTGAATTCCAGCTTCAAGGTCAGCGAGCGTGTATCGCGCCTGCGTGGTTTCGCGCTGCGCGTTCAACACATCAAGCCAGGTTTTACGCCCAACCTGATACTGCCGGAGGTAAGACGCCACAACTTCATCGGTGGAGCCAGCGATGGCACGGGCAGGCTCAAGCTGAAGGGTTTGCGCCTGGAGATCAAGCCATGCCGCACGGACCTGCTGTGCAAGCTGACGCTCGTGCACAACGACCGATTCCTCGCTGGCCTCAACGCGCGAGGCAGCGGCCTGGACCGCGGTCAGCGACGACAGCCCAGGCCCCGGTTTGAACTCCATGCCCACAAACGCTCTGGTGCGATCCGTGCCAAAAGGTACGGGACCCAGCTGCTGACGGACCGCAGCAAATACCGTGGGACGGGTTCCGGCGCGCGTGACGTCGATCTGGGCGCGAGAAGCGACGACCAGCGCCTGCAGCCTCCGACGCTCTGCAGAAAAATCCAAGGCCGCGTCAAGCGCTTCCAACTCGCTTCCGGGAACCCCTGGCAATCGATCTGGCGCGCGCAGCCCACCCGCGAGGGAGATTCCGGAGATCTGCTCCAGACTGACGCGGGCTGTTTCAAGTGCACGCTCAAATTGCAAACGCTCGGCGACGGCCTGTTGAGCGCGCGCCGCAGCGAGCGTTTCATCAGCCTGTGGACTTACCTCAGCACGCACACGTCGCTGGATCATTTCGAGCAATCGACGATGCTCAGCCTCGTTCAGTCGGGCGATCTCGATTCGCGCTTGCTGGCGAATGAATTCGTAAAACGATATGCCCACTGACAGCATGACCTGCTGCTCTGCCTCGATCACCGCTGCAGAGGCTGCCTCACGATTGGCCGTCGCAAGGTCGATCTGACCGGGGATACGCCCGCCGCTCCAAAGTGGTTGCTGGATCTGGAGCGCGGCGGCTCTGGTACCGTCATCGGCCTGTACCTCGCTGGTAACCGATGGAAAGCGCGCCCAGTTGGCGCTATCCAGATCGAAGCCGGACGCCTGCAGTTCGCCTTGCTTCGCCCGAACGGTAGGATGAACTGACACGGTGGCCTCAAGCAGGCGCGACAGGCTGACTGGCCCGCCGCTGGGCAGACGCGACAGACGCCCAGCCTGCGGACGCGCGCTTGCCGCTTCGCTAGCCACGCCAGTGGCGGATTCGGCAACGCTGGCAGCCTGAGCCCATGCCTGAGGGGCCGGCCAGGCGACAATCAGGCCCGTTAGGGCAATACCACCCGCTCCGCCAAGAAGAGCGCGGCACCCAAAGATGGCACGGGAAAACAATAAGGAGCGATGCAAGTCGGTCAAAGCCGTCGCGAGACTAACGTTATCTATAAACCGCGCCCGGATTCTACGTTAATACGACAGGCAGATCGACGCGTCAGCGGCGAAAAGCGACCACCCAAACCACGCGGACGATCACGATTCCCGTCATGACGGCCAGCAGGTCGTTCGGGTCGCCATATTGCCAGGGCGCAAAGGACTGAATGAGTTCAATCAGCAAACCCATCGCTATCAGACCGATCACCAGCCATTTGGGGCTATTTGGATAGGCGATCAGACCAAACGCGGTCAGCGCAGCGAAGACAAGCGAGATCTGGATTTTCCCCCAAAAGCCCGATGTGTCGACGTCTAACGTGCCTGTTGGAGGCAGTGAGAGCGCGACGACGATCATGCAGCAGCACCAGAAGGCTTGACGAAGCATCGGAAAATTTTGGCACAGTCGGCGCTCCGGCCCAAACCAGCCGAGGGCGGGCCAACGCCGCAAAGACATTCGCCTGCGCGGATGCCGTTTACTCGGCTACAGCTCCGGACGCTTTGACGACCGGCGTCCAGCGTTCCAGTTCCGCCTTCAGCATGGCGGCCATCTGCTCGGGGCCCACGCCCATGATCACATAGCCAAGTTCAGTCATGCGTTTGACAAAATCAGGCGACCGGGTGCCCTTGATGGTCTCAGCACTAATCTTGGCGATGGCGTCGGCTGGGGTGCCCGCCGGCGCCGCCAGCCCGAACCAGACCCCCGCCTCGTAGCCCTTGACGCCGGCCTCAGCAATGGTAGGAAGATCCAGGAGAGCGGGATCACGCTTCGCACCCGTGGTTGCGAGCGCACGAAGTTTGCCCGACCGAATGTGCGGAAGCGCTGAGGGGATGTTGTCAAACATGATCTGAACCTGGCCGCCCAACAGGTCGGTGATGGCAGGCGCGCTTCCCTTGTAAGGCACGTGGATCATTTTGGTGGCTGTCAGGTGCATGAACATTTCAGCCGACATGTGAATGCTGGTGCCCGAACCACTGGACGCAAAGGTCATTTTGCCCGGATCGGCCTTGAGCATGGCCAGCAGTTCCTGAACGCTGGTTGCCTTGACCGACGGATGCACAACCAGCACGTTCGATAACGAGACAAGCCCCGCCACCGGCGTCAGATCCTTATTGGGGTCAAACGGCATCTTGCGGTACAGAACCGGATTGATGCCATTGATGCCGCTGGTGGTCATCAGGAGGGTGTAGCCGTCAGGCGCTGAGCGTGACACCTCAACCCCACCAATGTTGCCGCCAGCCCCCGGTTTGTTCTCAACGTTCACCGGCTGACCAATGGTCTTGCTGAGTTCGGCAGCGATTGCCCGGGATGCAATATCAACCGCCCCACCAGGCGGAAACGGGCAGATAAGCCGAATTGGCTTGTTGGGAAAGGCTTGAGCCTGAACCGCGAATGAGGTCGCGGCAAGAATTGCGCAGGCAGCAGATCGGAACCAGGCCATATCGAGACTCCGGTGTGTGAACGAAACCGCGATGATAATTAACCGCGGGCGCTGTCCGAATGAATCATCGGCCTCCACAGGGTATCCCGGCGCCCTGTTCTGGCATCGACTAAAGTTCAGGGTGCGCCCGATTCTGGTCGCACCCTCCCTTCATAGCGACTCTCCTCCGATGCGTCATTGCTGGCCAGCGCTGCTTGGCAGCCTGTGTATTGTGCTGTCGGGCTGTTCCGCGTTCACGCCAACCGCGCTGCCGAAAGCACCCTCGCAACCACCTGTCTCCGAGAAATGGCAGGCGCCGCTTGCTCACGGCGGATCGGTCACCGCACTGTCGTCGTGGTGGGAGCGGGTCGGCGACGACACGCTGCCCGCCCTGATTACGCTGGCCCAGGAGGCAAGCCCCACGCTATCGGCTGCGGCGACTCGCGTGGAAGAGGCGCGCCTGCAGCAGGTGGTCGGGCTCGCAGCGCTTGGGCCCTCTCTTGATGCGTCCGCTGCTGCCAACCGGGGGAACACACAATATCCGTTGCCCCTTTCACGCACGACCTCGGGAGCGATTGCGGCAAGCTGGGAGGCGGACCTGTTTGGGGCGCAGAAGCTCGCCGTGAAGGCTGCGGAAGCCCGGGCCGCCAGCGCACAAGCGCAGTGGCATGACGCGCGCGTAGTCGTGGCTGCCGAAACCGCCGTGCGATATCTGTCCCTGCGCTACTGCGAAGCGGTGCGCACCGAGATTGAGCAGGATCTGAGCTCAGCGGATACCCTTGGAAAGCTCGCCCGCCTGGGTTCAGACGCGGGGCTTTTGGCCAATTCACTTGCGGATCAGGCTCGCGCGCAGCAGGCAGCGGTCCGCGCAAGCTTGCTGGGCCAGCAGTCCGCATGTGATCTTGAGGTGAAGGCCCTTGTGGCGCTCACCGCACTGCCCGAACCGGAACTGCGAACCCGACTGGCACGTGAGGCCGGGCGGCCACTTGACGTACCGCCCGCGCTTGCGATTCAAAAGCTGCCGGCGCAGGTTGTCGCACAACGACCCGATGTCTACGCCGCCGAACGCGACATCATCGCAGCAGCCAGCGAGGTGGGCGAAACGCAGGCGCTGCGCCTGCCTCGCCTGTCGATTGGCGGCTCAATCGGCGTATTCAGCGTACGGGGTGGGCCGCTTGCTGCTGACCTCAATACGTGGTCCATCGGCCCGCTGCGGCTTCAGGTTCCCCTCTACGACGGCGGGATACGCCAGGCCCAGGTGAAAGCCGCCGAGGCTCGATTCGATTCTGCGGTGCGCGTATACGAAGCCCGTGTCAGACAGGCGGTTCGTGAGGTCGAGGAAGCGCTGGTTCAGTCGCACTTCAACGCGGAACGACTCGCGCAGGTGAGAAGCGCCCGCCAGGCGCTCGAGCGTTCGCTGAATGCGGCAGAACGCCGCACGGTCGCGGGGCTCGCGTCGCGACAGGCGCTCGAAGAGGCGCGTCGCCAGCTCATCGCGGTCCGCATCAACGAGCTGGCGCTGATTCGTGAGGGCCTGATTGCCGGCGTATCGCTCTATCGCGCCGCAGGAGGCGGCTGGGACACACCATGACTCATCCCATATCGAATTCCGTGTCAACCGGTGTCATCGCCCCGCCTGGCAGGCGAACAAGACTGCGCATGATCTGCGGGTTGGCCATCGCGGGTGCTGCGCTCTGCCTGACCGTTCAACCCTACCGGGCACTCGCACAGACCACTGCATCTCGCCCGGCGTTAAGCGTCTCAACAACCGCCCCTTCGCGCGAAAAGCTCACCATCAGGTTGCCTGCCAACGGCAGTATCGCAGCCTGGGACGAGGCGCCAATCGGAACCGAAACAAGCGGGTTGCGGCTGGTTGAGGTCCTCGCCTCAGTGGGCGATGTCGTCAAAAAAGGCGACTTGCTCGCGGTGTTTGCCTCGGCCACGCTGGAGGCGGAACTGGGCCAATCCGAAGCGGCCATCCAGGAAGCGCAGGCCCAACTGTCTGAAGCCCGCGACAATGCGACGCGAGCAAGGTCTCTACAAGGAACCGAGGCGCTCAGTGCCTCGCAATTTACGCAGTACCTGTCTGCGGAGCAGATTGCAGCCGCCCGACTGCAGGCAGCCAGGGCCCAGCAGCAGGTGATTCAGGCACGCCTTGCGCAAACCCGTATCACCGCGCCGGACGCTGGCATTATCAGCGCGCGCCAGGCCAGTATCGGCTCGGTGCCAGCCCCGGGGCAGGAGCTGTTTCGCCTGATCCGCCAGGGCAGGCTCGAATGGCGCGCCGAGGTGACTGCTGACGAACTGCTGAGAATTGCCCCCGGTGCGCAGGCCCAATTGTCTTTGCCGGGCGGCACCAGCATCCCGGGCCGGGTCCGCATTTTGGGGCCGGTCGTCGACGCGCAAACGCGTAACGCCATCGTCCACGTGGATCTGCCGGCTATGGGTACGCAGCAGGGCGCCCGCCTGCGGCCAGGCATGTTTATCCGCGGACACTTCGAACTTGGCGAAACCAGTACGCTGGTGGTCGCGCAATCTGCCATCGCGATGCGCGACGGCTTCAGCTTCGTGTTCCGCATTGAGCCTGACCGACGCGTCACGCAAGTGCGTATTCAGACTGGCCGCATTGCAGCAGACCGGGTGGAAGTGCTATCGGGCCTTAAAGGCGATGAAACGCTGGTTGCGAGTGGCGCAGGATTTCTGAATGACGGGGATCAGGTGCGCGTGGTTCCAGCGCAGTCGCCCTCGCCCAGCAGCCCACGCTGAACGGGAACGCGTGCGTCATGCTTAACGTCTCAGCCTGGTCGATCCGAAATCCCATTCCGGCCATCCTCTTGTTTGTGATGCTCTGCTTTGCCGGGGCGGTCGCGTTCAAGTCGATGAAAGTGCAGAATTTTCCGGACATCGATCTGCCCACAGTGGTGGTCAGCGCCGCGCTGCCGGGTGCCTCACCCTCCTCGCTTGAAAACGATGTGGCCCGGCGCCTCGAGAACGCGATTGCATCAATCCAGGGGCTGCGACACATCACCAGTCGCATCCAGGACGGCGCGCTTACGCTCACCGTGGAGTTTCGACTCGAGAAGCCTGTTCAGGAAGCGGTCGATGATGTCCGGTCGGCGGTTCAGCGTGTGCGATCCGATCTGCCCGCCGACCTGCGTGAACCGGTCATCAGAAAGCTCGATATTGCAGCACAGCCTGTTCTCGCCTACGCGGTAAGCTCCAGCCGCTTCGACGATCAGGCGCTTAGCTGGTTCATCGATAACGAGTTGTCGCGCGCGCTGCTCTCGGTGCCTGGCGTAGGGTCGGTCTCCCGGGTTGGCGGCGTCGACCGTGAGGTTCGCGTTTCCTTGGATCTGGCACGGATGCAGGCCCTGGGGCTTACCGCCTCAGACGTATCGCGGCAACTCCGCCAGGTGCAGCAGGAAAGCGCGGGAGGACGTGCAGACGTCGGGAATGCCGAGCAGCCAATTCGAACGTTGGGGGTGGTTCGAAGCGCTGCAGAGCTGGCGGCAATTGAAATCGCGCTTAACCCGGCAGCATCGGGCGGCTCGATGACCGGGGCCACGTCACAGCAGGCCCATGCCAGGCGCACCATTCGACTCGATCAGATCGCCACCATCACTGACACCCATGCCGACCCACGGTCGGCCGCGCTGCTTGATGGCAAGCCTGTTGTCGGCTTCGAGGTGTCGCGTAGCCGCGGCGAAAGCGAAGTGGCCGTTGGCCAAGCGGTGCGGCGAACACTTGAGCGATTGGCGCGCGACAACCCTCACATCCGACTCACCGAAGCGTTCGACTTTGTGACCCCGGTTCAGGACGAGTACGACGCATCCCTCATGCTGCTGTATGAGGGGGCCCTGCTCGCAGTGCTGGTGGTATGGCTGTTTCTGCGCGATATGCGCGCCACCCTGATCTCTGCGGTCGCGCTTCCGCTGTCGGTGGTCCCGGCGTTCATCGGAATGGCGTGGCTGGGCTTTTCGGTCAACGTGGTCACGCTTCTTGCGCTATCGCTCGTCGTTGGCATTCTGGTCGACGACGCAATCGTTGAAGTTGAGAACATCGTTCGTCACCTGCGCATGGGCAAGTCGCCCTATCAGGCGGCCATGGAGGCAGCCGATGAGATTGGCCTTGCGGTCATCGCAACGACCTTCACGCTGATCGCGGTGTTTCTGCCAACAGCCTTCATGAGCGGAATCGCCGGCAAATTCTTCAAGCAATTCGGCTGGACAGCGTCCCTGGCCGTATTTGCCTCACTGGTGGTCGCCCGCGTGCTGACACCGATGATGGCCGCCTATCTGCTTCGACCGGCAGTAGCAGCTGGCCAAGATCACGAACCCGGCTGGATCCGTGGCTACTTGAGGATGGCGAACTGGTGCATCCGGCACAAGTTGCTGACGCTGATCGGATCGTTCGCGTTTTTCGCAGGCTCGATTGCGCTGATTCCGCTTCTGCCCAAGGGATTCCTGCCTGCCGATGACAACTCGCAAACGCAGGTCACTCTGGAGCTTCAGCCAGGCTCGACCCTCGCGCAGACATTGACGGTTGCGGAAGAGGCGCGCGTGCGGCTGGTAAACCGCATTCCCGAGGTGCGCGGCATCTACACCACAGTGGGTGCCGGCTCAGCGGGTGCAGACCCTTTCGCCGCGGGCTCGCTTCCCGAGGTGCGTCGCGCCACACTCACGATTCAGCTGAAGGCGCGTGGCGAGCGGGAGCGCAAGCAGGGCATCGAGGCGCGAATTCGCTCTGAGATCCAAACGATTCCGGGAGTTCGAATAAAAGTCGGTCTCGGCAGTTCGGGCGAAAAATATGTCCTGGTATTGAGTTCCGGCGATGCCAACGCGCTGCAGGCGGCGGCGCAGCAGGTGGAACGCGATCTGCGAACGATTCCAGGCTTGGGTAGCGTGGTATCGAGCGCCAGTGTGGTGCGGCCCGAGATTCGAATTCGCACCGACTTTGCGCGTGCCGCCGACCTGGGGGTAACCAGTGCCGTCATCGGCGAAACGCTTCGGATCGCAACCCTGGGTGATTACGGCGCAGCGTTGCCCAAGCTGAACCTGCCTGAACGGCAGATTCCCATTGTGGTCAGGCTCGATGACCGGGCGCGAAATGATCTGTCACTGCTTGAGCGGCTGACGGTGCCGGGCGCAGCCGGCCCGGTGATGCTGTCACAGGTGGCCACTGTCGAACTTACCGGTGGCCCTGCGGTGATCGACCGGTACGATCGCGCGCGAAACGTCAGCTTCGAAATCGAGCTTTCGGGCGTGCCTTTGGGAGAAGCAACTGAAGCGGTGAAACGGCTCCCCTCCATCCAGGCGCTGCCCGCGGGTGTCCGCATGGTTGAAGTCGGTGACGCCGAGGTCATGGGTGAATTGTTCGCAAGCTTCGGTCTGGCAATGCTCACAGGCTTGTTATGCATTTATGCGGTTCTGGTGCTGCTGTTCCGCGATTTCCTGCATCCGGTCACAATTCTGGCCGCTCTGCCATTATCGTTGGGCGGTGCCTTCGTAGGACTGCTGCTTGCCAACCAGAGCTTTTCAATGCCGTCGCTGATCGGGCTCATCATGCTGATGGGCATCGCCACTAAAAACTCGATTCTGCTGGTTGAGTATGCGATCGTTGCCCGTCGCGGCCACGATGGATCAGATGGCCGGCCCGCGGTGCCCCCGCTGCCGCGCCTGGAGGCGCTGATCGATGCCTGCAGGAAGCGCGCCCGACCCATCGTCATGACAACCATTGCGATGGGCGCCGGCATGCTGCCAATCGCCCTGCAGTGGGGAAGCGGCGATAGCAGCTTCCGCTCGCCGATGGCAATCGCTGTCATCGGCGGCTTGATCACCTCCACTTTCCTCAGCCTGCTCGTCATTCCGGTCGTGTTCCTGCTGATCGATGATTTATCGCAGGCGATCCTGCGACTGTTTCGCAGGAAGTCAAAAGTGGTTGCAACCGTCGCCGGGCGCGTCTAAAGAATGTTGCTGGTCAAGCTTTCGCTGGTGGCGGTCAGCATGCTGTCCGCCACCTGGGCCGCGCGGCGGTTCGGTCACCGGGCGGGCGGGCTGATTGCGGGCTTTCCGCTGATTCTGGCCCCGCTCATCGGGCTGATACTGATCGATCTTTCCGGTGACCAGGTCGCTGAAATCTGCTGGACGACGCTCGCGAACTTCACCGCCTGTGTGGGGTTCATCGTTGCAATGGGGCTGAGCGTGCTGCGCTTTAACTGGTGGCAGTCGCTGCTTATTGCCAACCTGGCGTTTCTTGCAGTGACAGCGCTTATAGCAATGCTGCCCGCGCCTCGATCCGTCACGGTTGCATTGGGTCTCGCCACCATTTTGTTGGGGCCTCGACTGATCCCCGTTGGAAAGCCCCCACCCGGCGGCGTTCGTGTTCCTGCCGCAGAGTTCATCTGCCGGATGGCTGCCGCACTTGCCATGGCTGCCGCAGTCTTGCTGCTGGCGGCTGACACGCCGCCGCTTGTCAGCGCGATGTTGCTCACCTACCCGATCAACGGCTCGGTGTTACCCGCGTTCACCCGCGCGCTATACGGCGGCGAGGCAGCACGCAGCGTCCTGGGCGGGTTTGGGGTTGGCCTTCGCGGCGTCGGGCTGTTCTTGATGGCCACCGCTTACGGCCTCGAGGCTTTGCCCAACAAGTGGATTGCCTATGCGTTGGGGCTCTGCTGCTCGGTTGGATACGCGGTTTGGTTGATGCGCCATCAGAAGCCCCCAGCGCCCTAACCGCCGCGCACCCTGTCAATCACGTGCCTGGGCAGGTCCGAGCCTTCCGTGCCCGCCCAGGCAACGAACTCATCGGGCCGCACCAATACCAGCGGCGCACCATACGCCTCACGCACTGCTTCGGCAGGCTCACGGACGACCGACAGCGGCAGCCCGCAATCGTGCGCGGCCTGTACGGCATCACTCACCCATCGATCGCGCGATACGCTCTGATCAGACGATTGGGAGTCGCCCGTTACCAGCAGCGTGAACCCGGGCCCCACTGCGTCAAAAAGATCGCCGCCGTCGGTGCGCGGCTGCGGCGCAAGATGATGCCCCGCGCGGGCCGTGAACTGATGCATGCCAACCGCACTGCATGCCCCACCCGCTGAACCAAGGACGATAGGCGACCCCTCGTAGTGCGGCTCAAAGCCTTGAATTTCAGCGGGACTGCCTGCCGCGCGCTGCGCCCAGGCAGCCTCGAAATCGGCCCGGTCTCGCTCGGGGTCGTGGTCGCGCAAAAACGCGCGGTCAACTTCAATAAAATTCCGGATGAAATCACGTGCCGTTGATTCGAACACAGGCCGACGCTCGAGGTCATACGAATCGAGCAGCGCGGGGCCCGCCCAGCCTTGAATCACCGCGGCAAGCTTCCAGCCCAGGTTTCGAGCGTCCTCAAACCCGGTGTTGATGCCATAGCCGCCATAGGGCGGATGGCTGTGCGCCGCATCGCCCGCCACCATCATGCGGCCCATACGGTACTGGTTGGCGACCTCGAAGCGCAGGTCCCAGAACCCGATATGGTCAAAGCTGCAATCAAAGGGCGCACCAACGACCGATTCCAGATACTGGTGAAAATCGAAGTTGTCCAGGGTGGTTCCAGCCGGCACCGGCGAATGGAAAAACCAGGTCTCGCCGGTATCCACCCGGCCAAAGAACTGCCAGTAGCCTTTTAATGAGGGATGGAGCACGTTGAAAAACGATTTGCCGCGATAGCGCGAAATGAGCGCGTTCAACGACTTCGACCGAAACACCAGCAGCACCATGCGTGTTTCATGATCGTCCCGCGTCTGCGTGATGCCAGCCTGCTCGCGCACCAGCGAGCGCGCGCCATCACACCCCACCAGCCACGCACCCTCGAGTTCGCGCCGTACCCCATCCGGCGATTCGATGGTCACGCGTACGCTGTCCGCGTTTTGGCTCGCGCCGCGAACCGTCCATCCCGCGAGCAGTGTGATTTCGCGAAACTGGGCCGCACGCTCGCGTAACACCGCTTCGGTTGCGTACTGCGGCAGCCGGGTGTTGTCACAAGCGTAATAAGGACGGACGATGACCCGCTGATACCAGTCGTAGTGCCACTCGGACAGCAGGCTTCCATAGGCGGTAAGGCCGCCAATACCAAACGACACCGGGATGGGCGAGGCTTCCCGGATGGCCTGTTCAACACCCCAGGCACGAAAGTGCTCCATGGTGCGCTGGGTAAGGTTCTGCCCTTTTGGAATAGGTGGGATCTGCGCATGACGCTCAACGACCACGCTTCGGATGCCGCGACGCGCAAGCTCGATCGCGAGACCGACACCGACCGGACCGCCGCCCGCGATGATGACTTCGGACGGATCACTTTTCTGGTTTGCCATAGCGCTGGAGAAGCCCTGGATCTAAACGCCTGATGGTATAACAGCACCCCCCGGACCTTGAAGAGCGATGCAATTGACCCGTAGCCTGCATCCCGTTCGAGCGCTGGTATTGGTGTCCAGCCTGTTGCTTTCATCGAGCTGTGGTCTGCTCTAAAGTGACAGCGCGCCATTCGAACTGAATATCGTTCATGTCAACGATCACCATTCCAACATCCGGCCGTGCGACAGCAGCCTCACGGTAGACGGAGTCGTGACATCGGTGCAAATCGGCGGATTTGCGCGGCTCGCGTCGCTTTTCAAGCAGGCGGCCACCGACGTGCCAAACCTGCTGAAACTCCATGCGGGGGACGCGATCACAGGCACGCCCTACTACACCTTCTTCAAAGGTGAGACCGATGCCACGGTAATGAACGCGATCTGTTTCGACGCCTACATTCCCGGCAATCACGAATTCGACGACGGCGACGCCACGCTCAAAACGTTCCTGGATACGCTTGCTTCCGACCCGCGCTGCAAGACGCCGGTCCTCGCTGCCAACATCCAACCCGCAGCGGGTACCCCGCTTTTCCAACGCCCGGACGGATCGCCCTACTTTCAGCCTACCCTGGTCAAGACAGTGGGCGGCGTCCAGATCGGCATCTTCGGTATCGACGTCAAGGGCAAGACGCAGAATGCCTCACGGCCCTTGCCGACCACCGTATTCGAAGACGAAGCGCTGGCGGCCCAGCGCGCGATTGATCAGCTGAAGGCACAGGGCATTCGCCATATCGTTTTAATGACCCACATCGGCTACGCCAATGATGTCGAGCTGGTCGCCAAGCTCACCGACGTCGATGTCATCATCGGCGGCGATTCTCATACGCTGCTGGGTAATTTCGAGGCGGTCGGCTTTTCCGGGTCGCAGGGGCCTTACCCCACCGTGCTGCGAAATAAGTCTGGCGACCTGGTCTGCATTGGCCAGGCGTTTGAATACGTCAAGGTATTTGCCCGGATGCAGGTCAGTTTCAACCCGGACGGCACGGTTCGCTCGTGCGCAGGCACAGCCTCGCTCGTGATCGGCAAAGCTTTCAAGCGCAACGGAAACCCACTGTCAGCGGAGGACAGCGCGCGGTTTGAGGCACGCCTGGCGCAGATCGCCTCGGTTCGCGTCGCCTCCGAAGATCCTGAGGTTGTCTCCCGACTTGAGCAATTCGAAGCCGAGTACAACGCCAAAACGCAGACAGTCATCGGCACCTTGGGTGCAAACGAATCGCTCTGCCTGGTGCGTGACCCGGGCAGCGCCAATCGCGGTGGCTCAGTTTGCGACGGCGTTCAAACGCGTGCTCGCGGATCGGATATTTCCCAGGTGGTGGCCGAGGCCTATCGAAACGCTTACGGTGGAACGGTCGCGCAGTTCCCCAGAGCGCATTTCGGCCTGACCAATGCCGGCGGCGTCCGCGCGCCGATTGAGAGCCCAGACGGTCAACCCAGACCCATCCTCAATCAGGATGTGTTTCAGGTGTTGCCGTTTCCAAACGAGCTCTACAGCGTTCGCATCACTGGCGCTGAACTGATCACGGCCCTCGAGGACGGCATTGCCAATTGGCGCGACCTGAACAATTCAAACGGCTCGCACCCGTATGCCAGCGGACTGCGATGGCAAATCGACCTGACTCAGCCGCGCGGGCAGCGTCTATCGGATGTGCAGGTTAAAGACCCTGACACGGGCGTCTGGGCGCCAATTGACCCGGCGCGAAGCTACCTGGGCATTCTTACCGATTACCTGACGCAAGGCTTCGAGGGATACGAAACATTCAAGCGTGTCTGCAACGATGGCACGGGCCGCTGCCTGACGGCAGGCAGCGTGTTTTCCGACCAGAGCCTCATCAACCACTTCCGGCAGATCAGCGACCAGCCTGCGCCCAATGACGTCGTCACCCGACCCGCCTGCAGCGACTATTCGCATCAGCAGGTTCGCACTCAGGACGCGCGGGTGCTGACTCCCTGCTCTTGACTGCAGGCAGTCAGTTGCCCTGAATGCCGTTGTCGCGCGCAAGCTGTCGCCAGAACGGAATCTCGCGCGCGATGAGCTGAGCGAAGGCTGCCGGCTCAAGCGTGGCAGGAACGCTGCCTTTGGCGAGAATCTTTGACCGCACATCAGGCAGCTGATTGATTGCCACCATCTCGCGATGCAGCCGCGAGACGATATCGGCAGGCGTACCCGCAGGCGCCAGCAAACCAATCCACAGCGACATTGAAAGATCAATGCCAAGCTCACGCAGCGTGGGTACTTCGGGAAGCCCTGGCATTCTTTTGGTGGACGTGACGGCCAGCGCACGAAGCTTGCCGCTTTGCAGGCCCGTGATGGCGGGGCCTGAGTCGGCGAGCGCCATCGTGACCTCACCCCCCATCACCGCCTGCACCGACTGGTTGGCGCCTTTGTAGGGCACATGCCCAAAGCGTGCCCCGGTCAGGCGATTGAACAGTTCAGTGGCCAGCTGAAACGAGGCCGAACTGGCAGCGTAGTTGCTCTTGTCGGGCTGCGCCTGCGACTGGGCCACCAGCGCCTTCACCGTGGTGGCCGGGTTGGTCGAATTCACCAGCAACACCAGAGGTGAGTCGCTCATGATGGAGACTGGCGCGAAGTCCTGAGGCGAGTAAGGCAGCTTGTCGTTCAGCGCGTGATTGAAGATCACCGGTCCGGGTGCGCCCATCATCAGGGTGTAGCCATCGGGCTTGGCACGCGCCACCTGCGTGCTACCCACCACTGCTCCCACGCTGGGGCGATTTTCAACCACCACCGGCTGACGAAGCCGCTCGGAGAGTTTCTCGGCCAGAATCCTGGCCATGAAATCGACGCCACCGCCAGCGGCGTATCCCACCACCAGCGTTATCGGTCGGTTCGGCCAGTCACCAGCGCCCGCCCCCTGGGCGTTCGCGGGTGCAATACCGATGCCCGAAGCCGCCATCAGGGTCATGCTGGTCAGAAGCGTCTTCGTGAGGCGCCGCCGCCCGGCTATCGATGGACGTGTCACTGGGGTAATGTCGTGAAGCATTTTCATATGAGCCTCATTGCAAACCAATCTGAACATTGAGCACCGCCGATCTGCCCGACTCCAGCGCCTGCAGACAGCGGGCAATTGCAGGTTCAACCTCGGCCGGGTCGATCAGGCACTCGCCATACGCGCCAAACGCCTCGCCGATTTTCTCAAAGCGGCGCGTGGCCCCCTGCAGCCGCGCATGAAATTCATCCGCGGCAGCCGACGCGCCATCGGGATACACCCGTAGTACCGCTTCCTTCACTGCCTGCCAGCCACCATTGTCAAGAATCACGGTAAGAATCGGCAGACCGTAGCGCTGCGACGTTGCATACACCGAGCTTGGCGTGCCAAGGTGAAACGCGCCATCGCCCAGCACATGCACCGCGCGCACGCCCGGCCGCGCGAGCTTCACGCCCAGCGCCATGCTGCCGCTGTATCCCAGCCCACCGCCGGCTCCCCCAAAGAAACTGAGCGGTTCGGTCCGAATGATCTGGTTGAGCACTGCAGGCGAATTTCGTACCGCTTCGTTAATGACGACATCATCCGGAGCCAGCGCTCGACTGAGCGCGGCACACACATGGGCGGCGGACAGCGCACCGACCTCACCTGGTTTGGCCGCGGCGCGCGCCAACGCCTCAGCGCGGGCAGCAGCGGCCTGCTCAAGCTCGGCCATCCGCCGGGCAACGCGGGCACGGAACGCCTCGTCTGCGCGCGCCCTGACCTGCTCGCTGACCTGTCGAAGCACCGTTGCCACATCGGCCTGCATGCGCAGGTCGGTTGCGAAGCCCCACATCGGGAAGTCCTGCTTGATGGGATCGACATCGACATGCGCCCACCACGTGCCCGCCTCTGGCCGTACAAACCGTGGCAGCCAGGGCACATCGATATCGACCAGCAGGCCCACATCGGCGCCAGGCAGGACTGCTGCGGGATCAAACCCGGCAAAGCATGGCGACCGACGCGAGATGCCCAGCGAACTCGGCATGTAATCAACGACCTGAATACCGCACAGCCGGGCAAGCTCTTCAATGGCTGCGACGGCCTCGGGTCGACGCCCCGCGTAAGAGGTAATCAAGACGGGGCGATCCGCCGCCAGCAGCCGTTCGGCAATCAGTGCGACGCGCGCCGCGTCCACCCCGCCCAGACGAGCAGGGCCGTACCGAACGGCATCAAACTGCTGATCGGCCGGCACGGCCGGCGACTCCGCCAGGACTTCGCGTGGAAGCGTCATGTAGACGGGCCCAGGCGGATCGGAGTGCATCACGCTATGCGCCCGGCGCAAGGCCTCGCGAGCAACCACCGCGGTGGGCAGGTTGTATTCCCACTTCACGTAGGGGCGGACCAGGCTGCCAATATCGAACGGATCCTGAATGAAGTGTACATAGTTGTCGCGCGAGCCCGGTAGCTCGCCACGCAGCGTGTAGGGGGCCTTACCCGCCATCAGCAATGCAGGCAGACGGGCCCGCTGAAGGTTGTGCGCGCCCATGGCGGAATTAGCGGTTCCGGAGTCAACATGCACCAGTACCCCTTGGCCCTGCCCGGTGACAGCCGCATAGCCCGCCGCCATATGAACCGCAACATTTTCGTGGGGGCACAAAAACACCTCGGGCAGCGCTCGGCCCGCCCCCCGAAAGCGCTCCATTTCTTCGATCAGGCTCACATGGTCGGTCCCCATGTTGGCGAACAGACAACGCACACCCAGATCGGTCAGCCCCTTTAAAAAGTGGGCAGCGCCGGTTTCGGTCGCCCCCGTCTGCGAAGGCTCACCTGGCGAGGCTGATTGAAGCGCAGAAGCGGCGGCGGAGCTTGGGGCGTTCACGGAGACTCTCCGAACAGGCATTCGATGGAGCGCGACTCTATCGCGTCCGCGCCAGCTTGGCGAGATGAGCCAATAATTTGACAGACAAGCGGACCATCAAGGACAGTCGCACCCCTGCCCAAAACCACCCCCAATCGCCGTTGCCGCTGTGCCCAGCCACTCTGACTTTTCTGCGTCCACGCCGTCCTCGCTTCGCGACCTGTTCGCAATCGATCCGGATGTCGTTTTCCTGAACCACGGTTCGTTTGGAGCCTGCCCGCGCGAGGTGCTCGAAGCACAGTGGCGGTGGCAATTTGAGATGGAGCGCAATCCGGTTGAATTTTTGGGCCGGCGCTCGGCAGAGCTGCTGTATCGCGCGCGCACGGCCCTCGCAACCGAGCTGGAAACGCGCGCCGAAAATCTGGTGTTCATTCCCAATTCCACAACCGGCGTCAATATCGTTGCGCAGTCGCTCACGCTGGAGCCCGGCGACGAGGTGCTCGCCACCAATCTTGAATACGGCGCCTGTGACGCGACCTGGCAACGCTTTTGCGACAGGCAGGGTGCCCGTTATCGGTACGCGGACGTTCCCTTGCCCTTCGAAAGCCATCGCGTGGTTGACCGGATCATGGCTGAGGTCACGCCGCGTACACGATTGATCTTCGCAAGCCACATCACGTCCACCACCGCGCTGATTCTCCCAGTTGCTGAGCTCTGCGCTGTGGCTCGCGCGCGGGGCATTCTCACCTTGATCGACGGTGCCCATGCGCCGGGTCAGATTCCGTTATCACTCGATTCAATCGGCGCTGATTTCTACGTGGGCAACTGCCACAAATGGCTCTGCGCCCCCAAGGGCTCCGGTTTTTTGCATGCAGCAGGCAATCAACAAGATCGACTTGACGCGTCGGTCATCAGCTGGGGCTACGTCGAACACCGTGGCGCCCAAAGCGGCTTTGATGCCTATCTCGGCAACACGCCATTTGAACGAAAGATGCAGTGGCAGGGCACGCGCGACCTGTCCGCGTGGCTGGCCGTGCCCGATGCCATTGAATTTCTGAAGCGTCATCGCTGGGCCGAGGTCAGACGCCGCTGTCATCAGCTGGCATCGCAGGCACTACTTGAAATATCGAGGCATCACGGTTTATCGCCTATTGCATGCGATGAAGACTGGGCGCAGATGGTGGCGATTCCTGTCCCCGCCGCGGACCCCGAGCTGCTACGCCAGCGGCTCTTCAATGAACACCGTATCGAGGTTCCCGTCACCACCCAAGCGCATGCCGTGTTCGTGCGGCTATCGGTGCAGGGGTATAACACCGAGGAAGATGTTTACACGCTGGTTCGGGCGCTTTGTGCCCTGCAATGAACAAAAACCAATCACCGTTAAGGAGCATTGATGCGACTCTGCCGATTTGAACCCAACCGACTGGGCGTAGTAGAAGGTGACCAGGTCGCCGATTCACGGATGCGCTGTCGGTTCTCGCGCCCCAGCGTTATCCGTTTCCCGATCACGACTTGATGATCGCCAACCTCGATGCAATACGAGCGCGAATCGGCCGGTTGCTGCCCGCCGCAAAACGGCTCCCGCTTGCATCGATCAAGCTTGCCTCACCCGTGGCAAACCCTGGAAAGATCGTCAATGCGCCCATCAACTATCAGGCGCACAGTAACGAGGCTCACCAGGATAAGGACCTGCAGCAGGGCATCGGGGGGCGACCCACCAGCTTTATTGGCGACTGGGGGCTTTTTCTTAAAGCAAATAGTGCGCTGGTGGGCTGCGGCGCTGAAATTCAGCTGAGGCACCCGAACCGGCGTAATGACCACGAGGTCGAACTGGCTCTGGTGATCGGCAAAACCGCGCGATCAGTCAAGCGCGAGGACGCTCTCAGCTATGTTGCCGGCTATGCAATCGGCCTCGACATGACCGTTCGCGGGCCCGAGGATCGCCGCTTTAGAAAGTCACCCGATACCTATGCGGTGTTAGGCCCCTGGCTCGTTACCGCCGATGAAATCGGCGACCCTGGCAACCTGGCCCTGGAGCTTTCGGTAAACGGAGAGCTGCGTCAGCGCTCGAACACCCAACTGCTGGTGTATGACGTACCCAAGCTGATTGAATATGCTTCAGCGTGGTACACGCTTGACCCGGGCGACATCATCCTGACTGGAACGCCGGACGGCGTCGGCCCGGTGAAGCCCGGAGACCTCATCCACGCCAGTATCGAAAAGATTGGCGACTTCAAAATACGGGTGGCCGACCAATTCGCTGCTTGATCAGCGCCATCTGACCGCGCGCGCCAACCCCTAGCGAACCGCGATCGCCTCGACCTCAACCAGAAACTTCGGATGCGCAAGCGCCGAAACGACCAACAGCGTTGAGGCGGGGCGGTGATCGCCAAGGTGCCGAGCCCGGATCTTGGCAAACGCCGCAAAGTCTTCGGCGCGCGTAATGAACGACATGATTTTCACGACGTTTGACATGCTCATGCCGGCTTCTTTCAAGATCGCGTGAACATTGTCCCAAACCAGTTCGGCCTGTTCTTGCAGCGAATCAGGAATGACACCAGCCCGATCGATGGCCACCTGCCCCGAGATGAACAGTAAGTTCTCGGGCCGATGCACCAGAACGCCATGGTTATAAGTGCCGTTCGGCTGCGGGATGGATGCGGGATTGACTGCCTGCATAACGAATCTCCATGTTCGAAATCTCTACACACTTCCGTCGTAACGGGCTTCAATTCTTCGTACCAGCAACTGCTTGCGGTCCTCGGGTAGTGCGCTGTTGCGCAATAGCCGGGTAAGCAATTCACTGCTGGCCTTCTGCATCATCGCATTCACATAGTCTGCGATCGACACACGATCGGGGTGGGGGCTGAGTATCCGAATCGGATCACCAGTGCCAATGTCGCCGGGCGCTTCCACGGACAGGTACAGCCCGGTCATGGCCTCATTCAGCATGAATCGGGCCGCATCAGAGCGACCGGCCCTCGCCGCAAACTTGTAGCAGGGCAATCTGGGCGAACGGACCACGAGACGCGCCGAGCCGATTTCCACGACATCGCCAATGCACAGGGTGTGCTCGGACACGCCCTCGGTCGTCAAGTTCTCGCCGAAGAACGCGGGCGAGAGCACATCGTAATTGAGAAAGCTTGCCCACCTCGGATAGTGCTCGGAAGGAACCAGGCATACCGCCTTGTTCACCCCCCCATGAACCGCGTGATCGGCTTGCTGATCGCCCTCAAACCCCTGCTCCGAAACCTTGACCCGGCCCGCGACGGGCTGCTTCGCGATGGCCGACGGCACCGCGCCGCGAGGAGTCGGCAGCGACGAGACAACGCCCAGCGAGACCGCGATTACCTTCATTGGTTGCGCCACTATGCTGCGTACCGAAGCTTAATCGCTTCGATCACGCTTGAGTTCGAGGTCACCACGGGAACACCGAATGCCTTCTCAAGCAGCGGCAAGGCTTCTACCGCGCGGAAATTGGTGCATGACGCGAACAGGCAATCAAAGCTTTGGCCGCGGAGCCGTTCGCGGGCAAACTCAACGATCTGTTCGGGCGTCGGGTCAGCTAACGCAACGTTGTCCGTGATACCCATGCCATGTGCGCAGACCACGCCGGTATGCGTGGCCACGGCCGCAGCAACCGACTGTGTCAGATCTTCGTTATAGGGCGTAATGATGACCACCTTTGCAGCCTTGCGCCGCTGCAAGGCCTCTGACACCGACGACACCACGCCAATCGTGGAGCAGCCGGCCAGCTCGCCGAGCGACCCACACACCTTGGCGTCATAGGCAAGTCCGAATAACGATCCGGCCGATGTGCAGCCGAATACCAGCACATCGGGGTTGAGCGTGCCGAGATCCTTGGCGGCTGCGGGCGCATGCTTTTCGATCATATCGAGTTCACACGCACGCGTGGTTTCCACCAGATACATCCGATCGGTGTGAACTGTGAATCGGTCTTTGGGCAGCCCGGCGTGGAGATCGTTTTCCATGACCGTGTTGGATGACGGCACCAGAAGCGCAACACGTACACGGCGGGTGGCAGGGGTGGATGTCATGGTTGGTAACTTGGTTGAGCTGTTGAAAACGTTGAGGACGTACAGAGATGCATGGCTGCTCAGACAATTGATCCGGTAAGCCGCGGCTGGCCATCTCGCATCACGCTGGCCAATTCTCGAAGTGGCGCTTCCAGCCCGACCGCGCGCGCGGGTCCGCCTAGTGCCACACGAAGCGCGTCCGGGGGCTCCAATCCATCCATCATAAAGTGCGCTGCGGGCGACACCAGGATGCCGCGTCGCGACAGCTCGGCTGCGATCTGATCAGATTTGGCGTGATCGGTAGCGACCCACACGTGATAGGACACCGCGTCAGCCGAAGTTTGAATGCTGCCTGCGGGTAACAGCCGGAAGGCGAGCGCAACCCGCTCGCGCGCCTCAGCCTGATGTCGGGACACGCATTGCGAGAGTGCTCCCGATTGGATCAGGTCGGTGGCGAGCGCCGCCTGAAGCGACGATTCGGTCCAGCCCAGCGCAAGCAGCGCGTCGCGCGATCTGGACATCAGACCAGGCGGGCACAGGCTATAGCCCACACGCAAGCCGGGAGCCACACACTTCGACAGACTGGTGACACAGACAGTACCCTCGGGCCACAACGCGGCGATCGCTGGCCACCCCTCGCCTGCCAACAGGCCGTAGATGTCGTCTTCAATAATGGGCACCGACGCGCTGCGCGCGAGTCGAACCAGCTCGACGCGACGGCGTTCACTGAGCGTGTACGAGGTGGGGTTGTGCCCGCTTGGGGTGCAGACAACCGCCTTGATGCCCGGTTGACGAAGCCGCGACCGAAGTACGCTGATCACCATGCCGTCGCTGTCGCACTCAATACCGACCAGCTTCAGCTGCAGCAGTTCGGCAATGCGGCGAAGACCGCTGTAGTTGAGCCGCTCACAGGCCACACTGTCGCCCGGACGCGTGGTGGCCATGAGCGCGACCAGAAGACCATGATGCGCCCCCTGCGTGACCAGCACCTGCTCGGTTGGCGCGTCGACACCGCGTGCACTGAAGAGCGCCGCCCCGGCGGCTCGATTGACCACACTTCCCGCAACAGGCGCGTAATCAATCAGCTCGGACCAGGACTGCCGCTGGGTGGCGCGGCGAAGCGATGCGGCGACCCACTCGGCGGACAGGCTTGCCGGGGGAATGTTCAAGGACAGGTCGCTCCAGGCATCCTGTGCTGGCGTGCTTTGCGACGGGGCAACAAAAGTACCGCTGCCAGAGCGTGCCACCACGATGCCACGGCGTGCAGCCTCTGCAACGGCCTTGGTCACAGTGGCCACGGTGGTGCCAAACAAGGCCGCCAGATCGCGCTGCGCCGGCAGCTGCACCCCGGGCACCAGCGCGCCCTGCCGAACGCCCGCCTCGAGCGCCTCGACCAGCCCCAGGTACTTGGGCGTGCCCACGCCGGGACGCCGCCTGCCCGCGCTCGCCAGAAAGTCCCGGGCGGACGAATCGTCCGGTGGCGAGTGAGGAACCGATAAGCGCGAAGAAGCCATAAGCGTCATATTACGCTTTCGAACCCCAGCGCTGCATGAGTCAACCTGCAGATTCCGACACAAAGGCCCTTGCTGCTTTGATTGACCCTGGAAAGCGCTATGACACATAATGGAAAGCGAACTAGCACAGTTGGAGCCCTCCCATGATCTCTCCCAGCGTCTCAGCTCTCGTCGACGGCGAGGTCTATGTCCCCGGCCTACCCGCCGAGCATGTTACTGACACCTACGGAATCCCTGCCGACCAGATCTCCAAGCTGGGCTCCGCTGAAAACCCGCACGGCACCTCACCCATGGCCCGCCGCGCAGTCGAGCAGGTGCTCGATCGCATGTCCATTTATCCGGAATGGACCTCGCGACAGCTGCGCGAGGCAATTGCACGCCGCTACGGCGTTCAGCCGGAAGGCGTGGTGTGCGGCTCTGGCGAAACCGAAGTCATCGCGCTTGTCATTCGCGCCTACGCAGGTCCTGGCGAGCCCGTCCTGATGCATGCGCCCTGCTTTCCGCTGTATCGAATTTTTGCGACCATGGATGCGCGTCAGCCGGTCTATGTGCCCATGGGCAAAGACTTCAACCTGGAGATGGACCGCTACCTCGAAGCGCTCCAAAACCGCCCCAAGATCGCTTTTCTAACCAGCCCCCATAACCCCAGCGGGCAGCTGGTGCCTGAAGCCGATGTGCGTCGTGTCTGTGAAGCCGCGCACGAAGGCACGCTGGTCGTGCTCGATGAAGCCTATATCCACTACAGCGAAACCGAGGGCAGCGTTCATCTGTTGCGGGAGTACCCCAACCTGATGGTGCTGCGAACGTTTTCCAAAGCCTACGGATTGGCTGGCCTTCGCGTTGGCTTTGGCATGTCGGGCAATCCGGCGCTGGTTGAGCCGCTGCGCCGCCTGAAACCAACCTGGAACGTGGGCCAGCTGCAACTGGCTGGCGCAATCGCCGGACTGCAGGATGACGCGCATGTTCAGCGCGCTGTGAAGACCGTGGTTGAAATGCGCGGCTATGTTGCCGAGCAAATGGCGCGCATGACGCGCTTCCGAATGGTTCCCCATTCGCGAGCCAATTTTTTCCTTACCGAAATTCTCGATCCTGCTCTCGACTCGGACAGCGTGTTTGAGGGGCTTCTGAAGCGCGGCGTCATCGCCAAGAACGGCAACCATATCGAAGGTCTGGGCTCGCGCTACCTGCGGGTCGATCTGAACCTGAAGGTTCATATGGATCGGTTCCTGAACGCGCTCAACGATCTGCCCGCTCGCTGACGGCGGTATCCGATGTCGCGCGCTGCGCTCATTGGAATTGACGTAGGCGGCACGTTCACAGACGCGGTGGTGTTTTCGCCCGACACGGGTCGGGTCATTGACGCGTTTAAACTGCCCTCTACTCCGGCGGATCCCGCCACCGCCGTACTGGCCGCGCTCGAACGCATCTCGCGGTCGGTGCCGCTGGCGCAGTCCAGCGTTTGCCACGGCACCACCGTGGGAACCAATGCGCTGCTCGAGCGAAAAGGGGCGAAGCTTGCCCTACTCGCAACGCGCGGCTTCACCGATATCATCGAACTGCGGCGCCAAGACCGCCCGACGCTCTACGATCTCAATGTTCAAATCGCCGAGCCGCTGGTCAACGCCAACGCCCGGCTTGCCGTTGACGAGCGGCTTGATGCGAGCGGCAAAATCATCGCGCCGTTGGCCAGGCTCGACGATCTGATCGCGCAACTGGGCGGGCTTGAGCCCGAGGCCATCGCGGTCAGCCTCCTCCACGCCTATGCCAACAGCGCGCACGAACGGGCGCTGGTCGATCGCATCGAAGCTCGCTTTCCCCGGTGCTTTCTCAGCGTATCGAGCGACGTCTGCCCTGAACTCGGTGAATACGAGCGAACCAGCACCACCGTGGTCAACGCTTACATTGGCCCGCCTGTGTCTCGCTATCTGAACCGGCTGGCGGGCGACACGCGCGCGTTGGGCATTTCGCGCCTGCTCATCGTCAAGTCCAACGGCGGCCTTAGCGCTGCCACCAACGCCAGCCGCTACCCGGTGCACCTGATCGAATCCGGGCCCGCTGCCGGCATGATCGCTGCGGCTGCGTTTGCCCGCGCAACCAGCCGCTCCAATCTGATCACGTTCGATATGGGCGGTACCACCGCGAAGGCTGGGCTCATCCGACACGGCGAGGTAGAGGTCAGCGGCGAATTCCGTGCTGACGCAGTCCGGGACGGCCAGCCCATTGGCGGCTACCCCATCCGCAGCGCCGTGATCGAGCTGGTGGAAATCGGGGCGGGCGGCGGCAGTCTGGCCTGGATCGACGCGGGGGGCGTACTCAAAGTGGGCCCTCAGAGTGCAGGCGCTGACCCGGGGCCTGCCTGCTACGGTCGTGGCGGCGCACACCCCACGGTCACCGACGCGCATGCGGTCATCGGCACGCTCACCGCCGCCGATTTCGCTGGCACCGGCGTCGCGTTCTCACGCGATCATGCGGCGGCGGCCATCCAACGCCATGTGGCCGAGCCAATGGGATGGAACCTGGCCCGAGCGGCCTACGGCATCCTGAGCATCGCCGCAGCCAGCATGACCGAGATGGTGCGGCTCGTCACAGTCCGTAAAGGTCTCGATCCGCGAACGTTTTCGCTGCTTGCCTCGGGTGGCGCAGGGCCGCTTCATGCGGCGCTCGTGGGCCGCGAGGTGGGCGTGGCCGAGATCATCGTGCCACCGTATCCCGGCATGTTCTCGGCCATCGGCGCCACGCTGGGCAACATTCGCCATGATCTGTCGCAGGCCTTGCTTTCACCGCTTCTAGCGCTCAGCCGCGCTCAGCTCGAAGCGGGCTTTGGTGGCCTGTGCGTGCGGGCTCGCGGTCTGTTTGACGCGGAAGGCGCGCAGGACCTTCCCGTGCGTTTGCGCCGGCATGCCGATCTGCGCTTTTCCGGACAGCTGTTCGAGCTGCGTGTTCCGCTGGGCGAAGCCGATGCGCCGCTTCCCTCAATCGATCAGATTGAGGCGGCATTTCGCAGCGAATACCTGCGCGAGTTTTCCATCGAGCTTCCCAACGCAGCGGTGCAGCTGGTCAGGCTTGGACTGGTGGCCGAAGCCGATCTTGCTTCACCCGCGCAACAGCTGTTTGAGCCATTTGAGTCGCCCGCCCCAACCAGCGCAGGCACCGTCGAAACCCGCTCTATCTTGGGACCAGACGGCCTCACGCGCGAGGTTCCCGTCTATCGCGCCACGCCGGGCCAGGCGCTTCAAACCGCCGGGCCCGCGCTGTTTGTGCAGGCAGGTGCCACCGTCTGGGTACCCGAGGCAATGATCGCGCATCGGGCCGCTGACGGATGCCTTGTCATACGACCCCATGCCCGGGAGTCCGCGCCATGAGTGCACCCGTACCGAATCTGCTGGAATCTGACCCGGTCAGCTTCGAAGTCATCAAGAACGCGCTCTACGCAATTTGCGCCGACATGAAGTCGGTCATCATGCGCACCTCGTTCTCACCACTCCTCAGCCTGTCAGCCGACTTGTCCTGCGCCCTGCTCGACATCCACTGCAATGTGGTGGCGCAAGGCGTCGATATTCCGGTGCATCTGGGCGCTGCCGGCTTAAGCGGCGCAGCGGCCGTAAAAGCCTTTCCGCTCGACACCTGGCACGAAGGCGACGCAGTACTGTTAAACGATCCCTATGAGGGCGGCACGCACCTGCCCGACATGTCGCTGGTCACACCACTGTTCGCAGAGGGCGCGCTGCTCGGCTTTGCAATCAGCCGCCTTCACTGGCCTGACGTCGGCGGCATTGCAGCGGGAAGCTCCAGCGTATGCGATGAAATCATCAAGGAAGGCCTTCGGGTGCCGCCCGTGCGCATCGTTGAGCGAGGCCACACGCGAAACGACCTCCTGCAACTCATTCTGGCCAATGTTCGAATTCCGCAAGACAGACTGGGCGACTTTCGCGCCGCCCAGGCGGGGCACGTCCGCGCCACTGATCGCGTGGCCGAACTGTGTGCCCGCTATGGCGCCGCGGTGGTGCGCGCTGTGATGGCGCAAACGCAGATCTACAGCGCGAGGCTGGTAAAAGATCGGTTATCGAAGCTCGCCGATGCGGTGGTCGAGCACGAAGAGCGCCTCGATGGCGATGGCATCGACCCGCACTGCCGCCCTCTCATCAAGGCCACCATCACCAAGGCTGCGGGGTCGCTGCATTTTGATTTCACCGGATCGTCGCCCTGCGTGGCGGGCCCCATCAATGCACCCTACCCGGTAACCTGCGCTGCGGTTTACTATACCGTGCTGAGTTTCCTGGGAGGCGATATTGCGCCCAACGCCGGGGTGTATGCCGACGTGCAAATTACCGCACCGGCAGGCTCAATCGTGAACGCCAGCTATCCGGCGCCCGTGGTCGCAGCCAACACCGAAACCTCCAACCGACTGGTCGACATTCTGTTTACCGCGCTGGCCAAAGCCTGGCCCGAGGTAGTGCCGGGCGGCAGCTATGGCTCGGCCTGCGTTTACACCCTGGGCGGCATCGACCCGCGCTCGAACAGACGCTTTGTGCACTACGAAACAATCGGCGGTGGTGGCGGTGCAACCGCCGCAGCACCCGGCGCACACGGCATTCGGGTTCATATGGGCAACACCATGAACCTGCCGATCGAGAACGTCGAGGCGCAGATTCCAGTGCGCTTTCTCGAATACACCATCCTTCGCGAGTCCGGCGGCGCAGGCCAGCATGCGGGCGGCTGCGGCGTACGCAAATCGTTCGTGTCGCTTGCGGATGGCGTACAGGCCTCGGTGCTTGGCGAGCGTACCGACACGCCCGCGCGCGGCGCGGCAGGCGCAGGCGACGGCGCCTGCGCGCAGTTTCGGCTCATCCGAGGCGAACATGTGGTTGAACTTGGCGCAAAGAGCGGCCCCCACCGGCTCAATGCTGGCGATTTGCTTGAGTTGAACACCGCAGGCGGTGGCGGCTGGGGCGCGCAGCGCTGACGCTGCCTCATCAACGCCCCTCAGCAACCCACACCACGCGGTCTTCCAATCGCGACGCAGCTTCGTGGCCGGCTGACCTAAAACATGCAATTTATCGCCCCGCATCGCGGCTGAAGCCGCGGGTCCTGCAGCCACTCGCGCTGACAGGGCACGAGCCGTTAACCAAACCGGAGATACACTGATGGCATTCCGCTTCAAGTCCGCGCTCGCCGCGGGCGCAGTTGCGCTAGTCAGCGCATTCGCCCCTGCCACACAGGCAGAAACCTTCAAAGTTACCTTCAGCGCAGCGCACGGCTCCCAGCTGCCCTGGATCGGCATGATCGAAAACTTCTACATGCCTGAAGTGGACAAGCGGCTCAAAGAAGCCGGCAGCAAGCACAACATCGTCTGGAACAAGGCATTCAGCGGCACCTTGGCGAAAGTGGGCGGCGAACTTGATGCCGTGAGCAATGGCGTTGCCGAGATGGGCTACGTCTACACCATTTTTGAGCCTGCCAAACTGCCTTTGCTCGCGGTGTGCTTCATGGCGACTACTACCGCATGCTGTATGCCGACACGTCCACCAACGGCTCGGCGTCCGCAGCGCGCTGCGGACTGGATTTTTTTGGCGCCGACCGTTGCCTCTTTGCCACGGATGCGCCCTTTGACTCACGCGGCGGCCACCACCTTATCGGCGGCACGATTCGTGCAATCGACTCGCTCGATATTGCCTCGAAAGACAGGTCGGCGATCTACGAAGGTAATGCCAAGCGACTGCTGCGCCTGTCGTAAGCCTCATAGGCCTCCAACCCTGCTCGCACCATGTTCTTGAGATTGAAGTCGACAGCGCCTTGCGGAATACTCATGACACCCGGCGCTGAAATCAGACGCCCAGTTCAGAGCGGCTAAACGCCCCAACCCGGAGACAACTCATGAGCGCAACGATCCAGCGTTTTGAAGGCCGGACCGCAATCGTCACCGGCGCAGCCCAGGGAATCGGTGCGGCAATCGCACAGCGCCTGGCGAGCGAGGGCGCGAATGTGGTCGTGGCAGACATCAACAAGCGCGGCGCCGAAAAAATTGCCAAAGCCTGTGGCAAAGCTTCTTTCGCAATCGCCTGCGACGTGGGCGATCCCGACGAAGTCAAAGCCCTCCATTCGAAGGTCATGAAGCGTACAGGCCGAATTGATGTACTGGTTAACAACGCCGCCATCGTCCCCTTTCAGCCATGGGATAAAGTCGATTTCAAACATTGGCGCGAAATCATGCGCGTCAACCTCGATGGCGTGTTCCTGATGACGCGGGCGTCCTCAGACATCATGCGCAAGGCCGGTTACGGCCGTATCGTCAACATCATTTCGAACACCATCTTTGCCGGTACTCCCAATATGGCGGCCTACATAGCAGCCAAAGGCGGCGTATTCGGTTTCACGAGAGCGCTTGCGACCGAGCTGGGCAGCTCAAACATAACCGTCAATGGAATCTGCCCGGGCCTCACCGCGTCGGACGGTGTCATGGCAAGCCCGCATAAAGAGGCATTTGGTTTCGTTGAAATGCTGCAGGCAATCAAGGGCCACGGCAAGCCCGAAGACATTGTCCCTGCCGTGGCGTTTCTTGCCTCAGAAGAAGCTCACTGGATTACCGGCTCCACCGTGAACGTGGATGGCGGTATGGTGCGCTGGTAGGTCTGATCAGCTGTAGTAATGCGGAGCGAGTTTGTAGCCCTTGTAGCTGTCGGCGTCGTGGGAATAAAAAATCTCGGCGTCGAACTGCTCCGCGAGTTCCTTCAGCCGCCGCATCGAGGCAAGTGACGCTACCGGGTCAAGGTGGAAGCTTGCGATAACCATCTTGTCCATGTTTTCCTTGGTGTAGCAGGCATCGCCCGTAAACAGCATTGGCCTGCGGTTAGCAAGCTTCACCAGCATGGAGTAATGACCTGCGGTGTGTCCAGGCGTTTCAAAAAGATACACCCCCTTGGCCACCTCCTGATCACCCTTGAGAAGCTCAAAGCGTGGGGTGTAGATATCGGCTTTGGGGTCGGGTTGCTGAACCGTGAGCCCACCCTGCGCTGCACACGCCTGCTGCACCTCGGGCGAAAAACTGATGTCTGAATAACCCAGCTTTTCAAACGGTTGCGGACAGGTGCACGCTTCAAATTCAAGCTTGTGACAAAGCGTTGTCGCCTTGGTCATGTAGCGATTGCCGCCACAATGATCAAAGTGATAGTGGCTGTTGATAACGTGCGTGATGTCGGAGGGTCGTAGCCCAATTGCCGCCAGCGCGCCCGGAATCGTTTGCTGCGGCGTCTGCAGCGGCTTCTCAAACGGGAGCACTTTCATCACGTGCTCGTAGTCATAACCCGTGTCAAAGATGAATTTACCCTCAGGATGATCGACCAGCACGCTGTAACACGGAAACCGCACCTCTCCCGCAGGACCATGATTCCACATCATATGAAATCGATCGATGACCAGACTTCCGCCATCAAGCAGATAAACTTTGGTGTCAGACATGAGGCCTCCTTTTGCGGGGTTGTGAATCAGCGCGCACCGCGCTGATAGGGCAAGCCTAAGGACGCTGGCAAACCGGCGCGGCGGCCAAACAATGCCAGCACAACGATGATAAGCGTGAAGGGCAGCATCTGAACGACGTCGGTTGGAATCTGAAGCCCGCCTACCTGAAGGGCAGTGGTGACCGACATGGCAAGCCCCACGATTAAAGCGCTTCCGAGCACCCAGGTTGGCCGCCCCCTCGCCAGCATTGCGAGCACGATCGCCATGAAGCCAGCGCCACCCGTAATGAAAGGCACAAACAGACCGGCACCGATGTTGGACATGACCGCGCCACCTAAACCTCCCAATAAGCCGGTAGCCACCACAGCCAGGCCGCGGGTCCAACCGACACTGACCCCTGCAATGTCGAGCGCAGCCGGCTTCTCGCCGGCGGCAGACAGGTTGAGTCCGATATGAGTTGAACGAAACACCCAGGCCAGCAGCGGCACAAGAAGCACCGCCATGAATATCACCGGATGATGCGTGAAGATCGCCTTGCCGATCACAGGTATGTCGGACAGAAACGGAATCGCCCATTCATTCTGGCGCGGTAAACGCGGGAAATCACGCGCATACATGACGTGATGGGCAAGACTGGTTGCGCCCTGCATGGCCAATGTAATGGCGATCCCCACCACGATCTGGTTGAGATGGATGACAACACACAGCAAGACCATGAGCAGCGCCACCAAAGCGCCGCCCAACGCGCCTGCCAAAAAACCAAGCGCAAACGAACCGGTGGCGAGCGCTACGGAAAAACCCACAAAGGCGCCCGCGAGCATCATCCCTTCCAGGCCCAGATTCAGCACGCCTGATTTTTCAGAAATCTGCTCGCCCAGGCCAGCGAGCCACAGCGGTACACCGGCAGTGATTGCGCCCGCAATGAATGCAGTTGCGAAGGCCTGAGTAAATAGGGTGTCCAAGTCAGCGTCCCTTCAGTCGGCTGATCAAATGATCAGTGAGGGCAAGGATGAGGAGAATCAACGACATCATGATGAGCAGAAAATCGTGCGGTAGGTCAGCACGGCGGGACGCCGACTCACCGCCAATTGTCAACACCGCAAAGAACGCGACAAACGCAATGACCGCTACGCCGTGAAAGCGGGCCAGAAATACCAGCGGTACCACCAGCAGACCGAAGGACGGATGCCAATCAGCCCGAACCACCCCTCGCACGCCCAAAACGTCAATTGCACCACCCAGCGCGGCAAGCCCTGCACTGATCGCAAACACAGCCAGGGTGAGGCGCTTGACGTTAAGCCCGGCATGCTCGGCTGCACGAGGGTTGTGCCCAACAATCTGCAACTTGAGACCGAAAGCAGTGCGCGTCATGATGACGTGTACCGCCAGCACAATGACCACCGCTGCAATCACGCCGATATGAACCAGACTGTCGAAGAGCCGCGGTAACCGATCCTCGATGGGAAGAAAGATGGTCTGAGGAACGGGGCTTTCTGGATCGTCAAACACCGTCTTGATAAGGAAAGCTCCGGTGCTCAGCGCTAGAAAAGTCATCATCAAAGTTGAGATGATTTCATTGACGCCCTGGTAGGCGCGCAGCAGAGCCGGCACCATCGACCACACGACACCCACCGCAATTCCGATGGCAACCAGACAGGGTATGGCGAGCCAATAGGGCATTGACGCCGTTGCTGCGGCTGCGAAAGCCGATGTAAACACGCCACCCAGCATGTACTGGCCATCCACACCAAGATTCCACAGCCCAGCGCGGAAACACACGATAAGGCTGGCCGCGAGACAGAGCAGCGGTGCCATCAGCACCAGAACCTCCTGAGCGCCGCTCGGACTCAACACCGTTCGCCGCAGAATCTGTAGATAAAAGGCAGACGGATCACGACCCAGTGCTGCCAGGATCAGAGCACCAATCAGCAGGGCAAGAATGATCGGAGCAATGGGGCGCAACCATCCGAGCAGCTTTAGCGCAAGACCGCGGTTCATCTGGAATCCCCGCCCACCATCAGACCGCCGATTGCCTCCGCGTAATCGTCGCAAGCCTCGATGATTCCGACCATTCGGCCGCGCGACATGACAGCAACGCGATCGCAGAGTTCAACCAATTCTTCTAGCTCGGTGGAAATAATGACCGCAGCCACGCCCTGCTGCGCCTGCGCGCGAATCCGATCGCGGGCCGCCTGGATATTGGCAACATCAAGGCCATAGGTTGGCTTGTTGTAAACCACCAGTTTTGGGGCTCGGATCAGTTCGCGTCCAAAAAGGAGCTTCTGGATGTTTCCCCCTGACAGCGTCCCAATCGGTGCATCGGGCCCGGGCGTTCGAACATCGTAGGTCGCAATCAGCTCGCTTGCGTAGGATGTGATCTGCGCGTCGCGGGTCCAGCCACGTTGCCAGAATGGTGCCTCTCCAACGCGCTTGAGCACTGAGTTGAGAGCTACTGAAAAGCTCCCAACCGTACCCTCCCCGAGCCGGTCATCAGTCAGGTACCGTAAGCCCAGTGCCTGGCGTTGAGCGACCGACGCCGACGAGAGATCATGCGCGTCGAAAAATACCTGTCCGGAACTTGCCTGCATCTGTCCGGCGATCACCTCAGCCAGCTGTTTCTGACCGTTGCCGTCCACCCCCGCCACGCCAAAAATCTCGCCGGAATGCACCGTAAACGATACGCCGTCGAGGGCCACCTCGCGCTGTCGGCGTACGGTGCAGATGCCGCGTGATTCAAGTAGCGCAGGCTGCTGCAGCACGGACGTCTGGCGCTTTGCGGCAGCCACTGGCGCGCGGGCCGACGCGGCAGAGTCGACGGAGTCTTCCTTGCGGCCAAACATGGTTGACACGATGAAGCGACGCGCCTGATCCTCGGTCATCTCTTGAAACCGCTGTGGCTCAAGCGCACCAACAACCTGACCCAGCTTCAGGACCGTCAGCCGGTCACCGAACTCGAGCACCTCGTGCAATTTATGGGTGATCAGAACAATGGCCATACCCTCGGACCGCAATCGATTCAGCACAACGCCCAGCTCGCGCACCCCCTGCGGCGTGAGCATGGAGGTGGGCTCGTCAAGAATCAGAACGCGCTCGCCGCGCCATAAAGCCTTGATGATTTCGATCTGCTGCTGTTCGCCTAGCGATAACTCGCCTGCGGTGGCATCCGGGTCGATTGAAACCCCCAGCAGTCTGGAAAGCTCAGCGAGCCGCTCAAGTGTCTGGGTACGGCGCAGTCGCACCCACCAGGGCTGCCCGAGCAACAGGTTTTCGACAACCGTAAGCGTGGGCACCAGCGTGGCGTGCTGAAATACAGTGCCTATTCCGAGTGCGATCGCCTCGCGCGGAGCAGCGATCGATACCGTTTGACCGCGAACCACGATCGAGCCTGCATCCGGCTGAAGCAGCCCGGACAAAATACCAATCAGCGTGGATTTACCTGCGCCGTTTTCACCAAGCAGCGCATGGACTTCGCCCGCGTACAGTTGGAGCGAAACGTCACTGTTGGCGAGCACTGGTCCGAAACGCTTGGTGATTCCGGATAAAGACACCACCGGGGCGGCTGGCGCCCCGGCGTGAACGTGCTGATGCATCGCGTAGTCGCCCGGTTAGCGCTTTGAATCACGCGTCGCGGGATACCCGACCGACAGGGTCATGCGCCTGGTGCCGCGACGGCTGTCATGAGCGCACGGACCTGCGCCGCATCGACGATCGGTACGAGCTTGAGGTCACCCTTCAGAATACGCTCACGGTTTTTCTCAAGTTCGCCCCAAAGCGCATCGGAGATTCCAGGCGTTTTCATCAGCCGAACCGATCCATTCGCGAGACCGATGGTGTAAGGACGAGAGCCGAAGGTGCCGGCGTTGACGTCCTGGATCATGCTGACGAAGGTTTCGGTCGGGTCCCAAAGCACAGAGGAAAGCAGACGGCCCTGGGCCACATTGGTTTTGTCGCCAATAACATCGATCAGGTTCACAGGCCCGCCATCCGTTGCCTTGGAGGTGGTGATGCCCTGCAGCATCCCCATCGTCGCACCGTTGCCCTGACCAAAGATGGTGTCAGCACCTGCGGCAATGACTGCTTCGGCAACCCGGCGACCGCCGGGAGCATCCGAGAACGCTGCAGGCCCGATGACCGCATAACGGATTGGGATATCGCTTCGAACTGAACGCGCGCCTTGCGCAAACGCGGCAGACTGAGAGTTCCATGAGGGCGGCTCGCCCGACACAACGATACCCAGCGTACCCGTGCGAGTTGTACGAGCCGCAAGAATTCCAGCCAGATACGCGCCTTCATGCCCGGACAGGGCATAGCCCACGACAAGCCCCGGGCGCACAACCTTGCGAGGTGTGTCGACCACCGCCACAGGAACATTACGCTCAACGCCAACTTCAAACGCAGTTGTGTTGTAACCACTGGCGTGGGCAATGATGAAGTTGGCGCCGTTACCGACCAGTTCCCGCATGATGGGACGAATGTCTCCGTAGCCTAGCCCTTCTGCGACTTCCACCTGAATGCCAAGTTTCTTGGCAGCGGCTCTGGCACTGGTGACCCCCTGTTGGTTCCAACCCATATCGGTTCCGCGCTCGGGAACCATCACAGCAAATTTCCGAACTCTGGGTTGCTGCGCAAATGCTGGAAGCGAAAGACCTGCGAGCGCTGCACTACCTGCTGCAAGCACCGACCGACGCGTGACCATGATCGCCATGACTGTCTCCTTGATTTGAACACCGGTTCGACACGGATGCCCTGAGCGCTTGTGTAATTTTGATGTGTGCTCGGTTGATCGATTCGTGGGCTCTGCCCCCGTCAGATCTGACGGGGACGCTAACATCGGGTTTTGTAAAAAACAAGATGATTCAACCAACCACGATCCGAATTTCAATTCGCCTCGGTAAACGATGAGAATCCCGCATTTTTATTCGCTTATAGTGTCAACCATTTTTACATTTGGTTGTACTGGTTCAATGCCTACCGACACGCTCGATCAGCGAAATCGACTGATAGAGGCCCACGTCGCCAAATACCGGGAAGAGGCCTGCGGGACGCATTGGGTTGGCAACCCAAGTTTCATTGACTGCATGACGGCGCTGCGCAGAGAAGCCATCACAAAATACCCCGACGCGGGTGAGCCAGGAATCAGCAGCCCGGCCAGTTTCGGTCGTTGAGGCAACCGCAGTCAGGACACCGCCTGGTAGTACAGATTTTGCGGGTGATTGGCCTGCGCGAAAAAGAACCAGCGCTCGGCAATCAATCCCGCAAACTGTACGACCACACTCAGTAGCAGTACCCCGCGCGTAGGGTCCAGGCTCGCGAGCAGCACAGCCGGCAACACGAAACCTGCAGCCAGAAAAAACCACTTGATGCTACGCAGCGCCTGCGCGCTTCGCCCGTGGAAAAACTCGCGCGTGTTGTAGGAGCCGCCCATGAATCCCTGCGAGCGCTGCCGCACCACCGGGTTACGGACACCGATTGCGCTTTGAATCGTGGAGCGGGGCTTGAGCCGGGCATTGCGCACCAGGGACGCAGCCCGCCCAGCCAGTGCAACCAACGTCAGCAAGCAGGCTGCGAGGGCCAGCGCAGGAACCAGCCTTGGCGCCGTAAAGCTCGCGAATGCCGCGGCAAGGGTGGTGCCCGATGCGGTTCCGATCAGAAGGTAGTTGAGCAGCGTGAGCTTGCTGGCCCATTCCTGCAAAAACTTGAGCGATGCGTAAATCATTGCAGTGCACACGAACAGTGCCAGGCACACGACCACCGCAAGCACACCGATCAGGCGCGTGCCAGCCCACCCCGCCGCATGGGCCAGCGCCCAGCCCGCGCATATCGCCATGAACATCGGCAGCACGATCACCTCACGCGACAACCATGAGGTGCGCCACATGGCCGCTGCGCGCCAGGCACGCTCGGGTCGGCCCAGGTGAAAGAACGAAGCGACCAATCCGAGCGCGCTGAGCAGAATCGCCAGTCCCCCACCCTGAGCCAACGCCAGGCGTTCGCCCTGCCCCGTGCCAAACCCGCTGAGCTCGCAGGAAAACAGCGCGAGAAACAGGCCCTGCCCAGCCCCGATCAGCACCGTGAGAAAGATGACTGAGAAAGCGGGCTGCATCAGTCGGCCTGTCGACGCGGCAGGTAGCGGTTGGCAGGCCGTGTGCCCCACTCCGGCATCAGCTCATAGCCATCGCGTTCACGAATTGCCTGCGACACCTCGGACTTGGGGTCGTGAACATCACCAAACAGGCGCGCATTGGTTGGGCAGGCCATCACGCAGGCGGGCTTGCGCTCGGCTTCCGGAAGACTCGTATCGGTGATGCGGTCCACGCACAGCGTGCACTTGGTCATGACCTGGCGAGCCTCGTCGATTTCGCGCGCGCCATACGGGCAGGCCCAGCTGCAGTACTTGCACCCGATGCACTTGTCGTAATCGACCAGCACGATGCCGTCCTCCTTGCGCTTGTAGCTTGCGCCCGTCGGGCAGACCGGCACACAGGGCGGGTCTTCGCAATGCAGGCAGCTCTTGGGGAAGTGCACGGTTTGCGTGGCCGGGTACTCCCCCACCTCAAAGGTCTGTACGCGGTTAAAGAAGCTTCCAATCGGGTCAGCGCCGTACGGGTTGTCATCGGTCAGCGGCCCAGCCGATCCCGAGGTGTTCCACTGTTTGCAGCTGGTGACGCAGGCATGGCAGCCCACGCAAACATTCAGATCAATCACCAAAGCCAGTTGTGTCATCGAATCACCTTCATCAGGCCCGCCATCCAACCCTGCCTGCGCGGCGCTTTCGCCGGCATCCCGCTGACGGGCTTCATCGCATCAAATTGCGGCCAGCTTTCGGCGGGCTCGCCCGCCTCGGCCGGACGGATGCGCACTCGAACGTCATACCAGCCCGCCTGCCCGGTAATCGGGTCGGAATTGGAAATTCGACCGCCCGCCTCGCCATCGGGAAGTTCCTCGCGAATCAGATGGTTCAGTAAAAACCCCTGCTGCGACTCGTTCGCGTCTGCATCCAGGCTCCAGGCGCCGCGCTGTTTGCCAATTGCATTCCAGGTCCAGACGGTGCCGGGTTCCACGGCCTCGCTATGGCGACACAGGCATCGCACCTTGCCCCAGCGAGACTCCACCCACATCCATGCGCCGTCCCCGATGCCGGCGTCCAACGCGGTTCGCGTGTTCACGTACAGAAAGTTGTAGGTGTGAATCTGCCGAAGCCAGGCATTTTGTGAATCCCACGAGTGGTACATCGCCATCGGCCGCTGGGTGACCGCATGCAAAGGGAAACTGTCGGTATCGGTCGCCTGCCATTCGAGGGGCTCGTAAAAGAACGGCAAGGGATCGAAGAAGCGCTCGACGCGTTCGCGAAGTCGCTCAGGAGGCTGCTTGCCCAGATGCCGGCCCTGCGCGGCCAGGCGAAAACGCTGCAGAAATTCAGAGTACACATGAATGACGATCGGATCGCGGTCGCGACGCAACCCCGCCGACTGTGCCCAGTCAAGATAGCCCTGATTCCAGTTGCGCATGTACTGGTGCTCAACAGGAAGGCGGTAGTGGAACACGCAGTTGTTCTGCGCGTACATGTCCCATTGCCGCGGATTGGGCTCGCCACGCAAGGCCTTGTCGCCGTTTTCGCCGCGCCACCCGGACAGAAAGCCAATGCCGGAGCCCGGTGCGGTTTCATAACGAACGACAAAATCAGGATAGTCGCGATATTTTCGCGACCCGTCCGGATTCACGAACACAGGAAACCCAAGGCGCGAGGCCAGCTCAACCAGCACTTCCTGAAACGGCTTGCACTGACCGGTAGGCGGGAGCACCGGTATCCGCACTGAATCCACCGGCCCGTCAAACTCACTGATCGGCCGATCGAGTAACGACATGCAGTCGTGTCGTTCGAGATAAGTGGTATCCGGCAGCAGCAGGTCCGCATAGGCCGTCGTTTCCGAATGAAACGCATCGCACACCACCAGGAAGGGAATCTTGTACTCGCCGGTTACGGTGCGGTCGCAGAGCATCTTGCGGACCTCGGACGTGTTCATCGTCGAGTTCCAGGCCATATTGGCCATGAACAGCATCAGCGTATCGATGGGATACGGATCGCCGCGCCAGGCGTTGGTGATCACGTTGTGCATCAGACCGTGGGCCGACAGCGGGTGCTCCCAGCTGAAGCCCTTGTCGATTCGCACCGGCTCGCCGGCCGCATCGACAAACAGATCGTCGGGCCCCTCAGGCCAACCGAGCGGCGCGCCGTTCAGGGGGGTATCCGGTTTCACCGCGTCGGGGCCCTTCGGCGGCCTCGCGTTCGGAGGCACCGCTTTCGGATACGGCGATTTATGCCGAAACCCGCCGGGCCGATCAATGGTGCCCAGCAGGCTCATCAGAATGGCGAGCGCGCGGATGGTCTGAAACCCATTGCTGTGGGCGGCCAGCCCGCGCATCGCGTGAAACGCCACCGGGCTACCGGTCACCGACTCATGGCGCTTACCCCAGCTGTCGGTCCATGCAATGGGTAACGAGATCTTCTGATCGCGCGCTGCCGTGCCAAGCTCGTGCGCGAGGCTGCGAATGGTGTCAGCCGATATGCCAGTGATGGCCGACGCCCACTCTGGCGTGCAATCGGCCACCCGTGCCTTCAACAGCTCAAACGCGGGCGCTGCGGGCGTGCCATCTGGCATCGTGAAGCGACCCGTGAGTGCGGGTGAAGCGCCCTCCGCGTGGTCGCTCACAGGTGCGTTGGTGGCCTGGTCCCACCAGAAGAAGTTATGTGGCCGTAGCGGGTTGACCACATCACCTTGCGGATTACGCAGCATCAGACCGTAGTCATCGCTCTCGGAATCCAGGTTCACCAACTGGCTCGCATTGGTGTATCGCGCAAGGAACTCGTGATCAACCAGGTCGAGTCGGATGAGTTCATGAATCAATGCAAGCAGCAGCGCGCCGTCGGACCCCGGTCGGATCGGTATCCACTGGTCAGCGATGGCCGCGTAGCCGGTTCGGATCGGATTGATCGCAATGAAGCGGCCGCCTGCCCGCTTGAACTTCGAGAGTGCCACCTTCATCGGGTTGCTGTGATGATCTTCGGCGGTGCCAATCATCACGAACACGCGGGCGCGCTCCAGATCCGGCCCGCCAAACTCCCAGAACGATCCCCCTATTGTGTAGATCATGCCCGCGGCCATGTTCACCGAGCAGAAGCCGCCATGAGCCGCGTAATTGGGCGTTCCAAACTGACGCGCGAAGAGGCCGGTAAGCGCCTGCATCTGATCGCGCCCCGTGAACAGTGCAAACTTTTTCGGGTCGGTTGCACGCAAATGCCGCAGGCGCGATTCAAGCGTCGCAAACGCCTCGTCCCAGGTGATTTCCTCGAACTCGCCGGCGCCGCGCTCAGACCCTGGTTTACGACGAAGCGGCAGCGTCAGGCGCGCAGGCGAGTACTGCTTCATGATGCCTGCCGATCCCTTCGCGCAGATCACCCCCTTGTTCAGCGGATGATCGGGATTGCCATCGATGTAGCGCACCTGCCCGTCTCGAAGATGCACGCGGATGCCGCAGCGGCAGGCGCACATGTAGCAGGTGGTCGTTCGGATCTCGGTGGCAGCGCCGGGCACCGGTGGCGCAGAGGGATCGTGAATGGGCGTTGAGGGCATAAGACTCCAGGGCAGGCCCGCGGTGACAACGCCGCGGATTATCACCTACCGGGTTCGAACGGGAAACTGCCCACCGAGTCGTCCAGCAAAACCAGGGGACTTAAAGGCTTTACAGGGCCCGCTGCGTCAGACTGCAGACTGATCAATTTGCTTTCGCTTTTCCGTCAGGAGTTCAACATGGCAGCGCTTTCTGTGTTTCGAGCCCTCCGCACACACTTTGCCGCTTTCGCGACTGCGCTTGGGCTTCTTGCTGCGCCCGCACTCAGCGTCGCGCAAGACTTCCCCAACCGTCCCCTTACGCTCACGATGCCCTATGCGCCCGGCGGCCCGGGTGACGCGATCACGCGTGTATTCGCAACGTCCTTGCAGAAATTTTTAGGCCAGCAGGTGGTGGTCGACAACCCTGCAGGCGCCTCTGGCACGATTGGTACGGCCAAGGTCGCGCGTTCAAAACCAGACGGCTACACGCTACTGATGATCCATGTAAGCCATGCCACCAACGGCGCCATGTTCAAAAGCCTGCCGTATAACCCGGTGGACGACTTCGAGCCGGTGGCCCGTGGCACCAGTGGCCCCATGGTGATTGTTGCGCGCCAGGGTTTCCCTGCCACCACGGTGCCAGAGTTCATTCAATTCGTGCGCGCCAATGCCGACAAGATCAGCCTCGCGCATGCGGGCGTGGGCTCCGCCTCACACCTGTGCGCACTGATGATGATGAGTGCGCTCAAAGTCAAGCTCAACGAAGTGCCCTACAAGGGCACCGCACCGGCGCTCGCCGACCTGATGGGCGGACAGGTTGATGTGCTGTGCGACCAAACTTCCGGCACCGTGCCGCAGGTGCGGTCAGGGCGAATCCGCGCTATCGCAGCCGCTGGAAAAAATCGTCTGCCCCAGCTGCCTGATGTCCCGGCCATCGCTGAAGCGGGTGTTGACGGCCTCGACATCAATATCTCGTTT